>VFQQ010000981.1_pt1 | contig 45475 bp, 82 predicted proteins | sample 3512341 | NCBI WGS metagenome assembly VFQQ01 (sample SAMN10412373, study PRJNA504923) | tailings metagenome | isolation source: Relicate 2 Philex TSF1 revegetated site | place: Philippines: Tuba, Benguet | collected 2017-08-29 | reverse complement strand
GGCAGACGAAGGCGCCGGCCGGCGCCACAACAGCAGCAGCGCGGGTGGTGGTCGAGGAGACGCGGGAGCGCAGCAGGCACAGCACGCAGATGTACCTGGAGGGGCAGGTGGGTGGGAGAGGCAGCTGCAGTTGCAGGAGAACGACTTGCAGGGCTGCGCCTGAACGGCAACACCTGAAACACGATTGAACAACAAGTTCTGCCCCTTGCAGCTGCGAGCCTGCCTCCAGCAGGCCCTCACTTGGAGACCACCATGTTGTTGGCGGCGGGAGGCGTCAGCTCAATGGTGGCCGCGGTGTGGCTCTTGGGCTCAGCCGTGTGGATCAGTGCATCCCTGCGTGGTGTGTGTGTGTGTGGTGAAGGCGGGTGTTGCGCCAGCCGCCGCCGCCAACGGCAGACAGCATGCCCGGCGGCAAGCGCAAGACTCAACAGCAAGCATGAGATGGCTTGGCACCAGCATGGTTTGGCCGCCAGGCGGCTTCACAAGCCATAAAAGAACCCACCCAATTCCGGGAGTGCGGATCTTGATGGTGTTTTTGGCGGCAAAGCTGCGGCTGTTGGGGCCGGGGGTCACCGCCGTGAGAGTGATCGTGTACTGCGGGGAGGGGAAGGGAGCAAGCCGGCCAGCGTGGGTGAGTCTCAGCCCCATTGCATGGGTGGCACTCATGCGCACATGAACAGACGTCTGCTGTGTTCATAATGCAGGAGAACCCTCAGCTGCAGCGTGCGCCACACCTGGGTGTTGGGCTTCAGGCCTGACAGGAGCGCATCGGGAGCGAGGGACTGGACTGTCACGCTCTGCCCGCCAGCTGTGGGCCGAGCTGTGAAGCGCCACAGCTTGAACGCCCCTGCCATGCCGGAGGCAGTGGCCTGTGCCGTCTTGCCGCCCAGTGCCCGGGCGCTGACCAGCTTGGGAGGGGCGGGGTCGGCCGGCGGCGGCGGGCTGCAGCATCGGAGGAGAATGGTGCCAGGTGGTAGGGCATGCTCCACATGATGTAAGGTGGATGGAGCTTGCGATGCATGAAGACGGCGCAGCGTGCCGACCTTTCTGGCCCAAGCAAGCAAGACCAGACATCGCACAGCCGGCCCGCCCACCTTGGTGCATTGGGGGCTGTGAAGGGCGGCAGCACCAATGCCAGCGCTTCAGCGCCGGCGGAGCTGGGTTTCTGGAACACTCTGAACTGGTAAACCTTGGCCCAAGCGTAAGTGCCTGGCTGGAACAGGCACTTGAGCTGCAGGGCGGGAGGGGGAGGCGATTGCTTGCAAAAACAGTGCTGGTTGGCGGCACATTGCATCGTGCGGCAACAATTGGTAGAGGGCAGCCGCACTGTGCAGGGGCCCTTGCCACATCAGGTGCAAGCACAGGTACTTGCAGCCCACCTGAAGGCTGTTTGGGATGCGGACTGCCTGGGCAGAGATGTCGGGGCCGCTGCCCGCTGGCATACGCGAGCCGATGCAGCGGAACAGGCTGGCAACTGCGGAGGGCGTGCAGGGCACAACGAACACTTCAGCATGAGAGAGCTTGCACAGGCAAGCCAGGGCAGTTGACTGCATCAGCCAAGCAACATCAGCAGCGGTTGGTGTTTAGCAGGCCACCAAGAAGAGTGGCCGCATTGCAGAGAGTGTGTCCACACTCCCCATGCATCAGCCTGCCGCCGCACCTGGGTTGGCCAGCCGAGGGTTGAACTGGACAGTGATGACCTTCAGGGGAGCGGTCACAGCCCCGGTGACCGTAGGAGGCGGGGGCGGGCTGAGCTGTGGCGGCGGCGGCGGGCTGCTGCGCGGCGGCGGCGGGGAAGCAGTTGGTGGCAGGTCGCCCACACGCGACAGGATGACGGCAGCGTTGGCCAGTGCTTCAGCACGCGTGCCCAGCTGAAGTGCCTGCTTGGAGGCCGGGCCACCCACGCCATACACATACAGATACCGCTTGGGGCAGGCGGCACGACCCTGCACGCGGTGCGCGGCAAGCGAGGCAGCGCGTAGGGCAGGGTGGTCAGCGCAGGGGTGCGATGGTGTCAGGACATAGCGCGCTGTGAGGCTGACCCAGCAGCTGAAAGTGTGGCACCTGCCGTGGCACCTGTCCGCCACCCAGCAGCTGCCTCACCTCTGCCCGCAGCAGGTAGCGGTTGCCAGGCAGCGCCTCCAGCAGCCAGGCGGCGGCGGGGTCGCCAGGAGCGGAGAAGTAGAGGTTGCAGATGTCGCTGCAGCTGGTGGGCGCCGCCAGCAGCGTCTTGCAGGGCGTGCCTGTGCGGCCCACAGACTGCGGTGCCAAACGGGGTGCCAGGTGGGGCGGAAGCGTCATGCGGGCTGAGCTGTTGCTTACTACAGGGTGCGAAGTGCGTGCTGCCTGGTCGAACATGTGCAAGTAAGGCCGGTAGTCTTGCATCGGCTGTACCAGACAACCGCCGCTCACCTGCATCGTCAGCAGCCGGCCGGGAAGAGTGGCCCCTGGCGGCACCCAGGGCGGCAGGCGCACCACCCAGCGCTGCAGCGGGTTGACGCGCGGGCAGCCCCAACCCTGGCAGTGGCGCTCCCGCTGCTCGTCGTGCGTGGTGTTCAGGAACACTGGCCCGGTGTTTCCGCACACGGGGCTGGGCGGCTGGTGGTGCCAGCTGTCGTCACTGTCGCCGCCCCAGTGGGCCACTGCCGCCATAGGGCAGGCACGAGCCTCCACCGCCGCTGCACGCATGGAGGGGGCCAGACAGAAGGGGAGGGATTGGCAGCAGTGGGCACTGATGGTCCATCTGCACCTCACATGTGGGAAGGGCAAAAGCCTGGCAAGGGGCGGCGCAGCGAGACCGCGGGCGGGCGGCGGCGGCGGCGGCAGGGGGCTGCACGCGGCATGCGGCTGCCAAATGGCTTTGTGCATTGCCCGAAATCGAATGCAGCGGCAGCCTGAGGGAGGGCAAGTGGCTTGCAAGTGTCCCGACCGCCTACCTGACAGGGAGCAGCCCGCGCGAAGGGGAGACCATGTCAGCGAGTAGGTGCCCGGGTACAGAGGCTTTTGCGCATCATGGTGGGCGTAGCCCCCACCAGCGCTGGTTGCGACCGCGGCCGCCGCCAGCCAGAGAATGGCCAAGGTCACGCGCAGCATTTTCACTGCTGCGACATGCCCCGATTAGAAAGAGAAGTTGGGGCGCCCCTGCAAGGACCCAACGTCGGTACAAGTGCACCGGCATAGCGGGTTCGCCCATGCCTCCATTCACGGGGACCCCCCGGGCACTTCTATGCTCACTTGTAATCATTTGGAATCATTGGAGGCCGGTGCAAGTCCCTTAAACACCGAGCGTACTTGAGCGCTCGCCGGCTGCGCCCTTTCACGGGTTCACGGCCCAGGGGTAATCCTAAATACATCACAGAACGCACAGGCGGGCCGCCCCGTGCTCCGGACCGGCACCCGCTAGCATTCACCCTGCTGCCGCCGGCGCACCGCCGCGCCTGCCCGCTGCGGCGGTGCACGTCCTCACAGCGCTAGGTTGTGCATATTTGCCCGTCCTCAGGGCCTATTGACATGAGACACAACGCAAATTACATCGACAAAGCCAGAACTACACAGTGTGTGGGCTTTCAGCACTGCCTGCTGCCCAACCGGTCAGTAAGTTTAAGCTACTGCTTGGAAATGCGCATGAGCGCCGCCGGTAATGCGCCAGCCGGTGCATCGGGCAGAAATGGCCCGCCTGCCCACCAGCTGTGCTGCTACAGTAGTGCCAATCCAGGCATGAGCATGGGGCCACTGACCGTCTCGTGTCTGCCAATGCCGCATGCCACCGAGCCGCGCGCCAACCGCAGCAGCAGCCTCACGACAGCGCCATGGCCGCCGCTGCCGCCAAGGCGAGCACCACGCAGGCCTGCGCACGGTGGATGGAAAGAAGGCAGCCTGATGCTGAAGGGGATAGTGGTTGTACTGCGCCGATGCACACAATGCATGCACGACTTGCACGGGTGAAGTGCACCTTGGCGGCATTGCGCCATGGCGCGACACTGCTCAGCACGTCGCCCCCAGCCAGCACCGCGTGCTCACTTGCATCACAGGCACGGCACCATTTGATGCCTTATCACCGCTCAAGTTGGCGCCACTCTTGCCGCTGCCGGTCTGGCCAGATGGCTGTGCCTGCTGCCCTCCCGGGCTGCCGGCCGCGGCGCTGTCGCCGCCGCCGCCTACGCACGCGCAGGACGAGGAGATTGCGCCGTCCGCCTCCTTGCAGTCGAACTTTGGCGTCAAAGGCGAGCACTGGCGCTGGCACGAGGCCTCGGCGGCGTCGCAGGCGGCGGAGGCAGCGGCCGGCTCTGCGAGGAGGCAGGCAGCCAGCAGGGCTGCCGCAACGAGCAGGAGCGTCCTGCAGTGAGACATGGTGGAGAATGGGACGAGATTTGCTGGAGCCGAACACGTAGAACGAGGTCTGGCCTCTGGCGCATAGGACCGTCCGATGCAGCGGCGGCAGGCGGGTGAAGCTGCCTGCCCGCTGAGCGTCACGCCTTCCGCTCTCTGAACTGGATCATCACCCAGCCCTCCACAGATCTGCCTGCCAGCCCCACGCGTTGCCCACTGCTTTTCTGGGCCGAGCCAACTGGCGCCAGCGCTGGACTGAGCTGCCGCCGTCCACGCGCCCTACAGAAAGGTGGGGACTGCCGCTGCGGCCGCCCACCTTCCGCCGCCGCTCGCCGCCGCCGCCGCCGCCGCCGCCGCCGCTGCTGCCGCCGCCACGGCCGCCGCTTGCAGCAACCTGCATACACTCGCCGCTCGCCGTTGCCCGCCCAGTCGCAGGGAAGCATGAAGCGAACCCTGGCGCTGCTTCTTGGCGCCCTGCTGCTCTCAGCGGCAGCCGCCCGGGAGACAGACTGGTACGGCTTTCTTCTTTTCTTCTTCCCTCCTGCCATTAGCGGCTGGCCTGCTGTCCGCCTGCCTTATGACCGTCAGTGACTGCAGCGCCGCAGCAGCTGCAGGGCCCATCAAGTCAGGGACTAGTCACCTCTCACTCGCTGCCGCAGGTGCAAGAAGCAGCGCAAGAAATGCGAGGCGGGGTGCCCCAAGTCTGCACGAGTCAAGTTTGATTGCAAGGATGAAGACGGTGGGTCTGCTCACACTGCATGAATGCGGCGGCCTGTTGCACCGTCTGCCCTTTCAGTGCACTGCTGAGTGGGGGCGTGCCAGAGCGATGTAGGCAGCAGAGCAGCACCCACCCACCCGTCGCCATCGAGCGTCTTGCCCTCACTTCCCACCTGTCCCACCTGTCCCACCTGCGTCTTGCCCTCACTTCCCACCTGCCCGCCCCCCACCCTGCAGGCGCGCGCTCCGTGGCCTGCAGCTGCATCTCGGCTGACGGCCACACCCTCTCCTCCTCAACTTCGTCCTCAAATGGCAACGGTGGCAGCACCATGCACTCCTCTTCCTCCTCTTCCTCTTCCTCTGGTGCCTCCCTCTCTTCCTTCGCCTCTGCCTTTGCCGGTGGCTGGCCGTGGGGCGGCGAGGAAGACGGCGGCGAGGCCAAGCCCACCGCCGGCGACTTCCCGGCAGCCTGAGCTTTTCGGATGATGGGACGGATGAAGAACCAGGAATCTTTCCTCCTGCCTGCTGTGGCGCTGGCTTTGTAACACTGATGCTTGCCAGTGTGCTCACAGTTTTCATAGCGAACAGAGTGTAATCGGTCTGAGGGAATAAAATGGGGCCAAAACAGAGGGGCGCACAAAGTGATCAAAACAGCCTCGCCCAGTGTATCAAATCATCATCAAAACCAGCATCTACTTGCAGTGTGGGCATCAAATCAGCTGCCACCCTCCGCAAGCGAGGTGGAGAAGGGGGCCGAGAGAAACACGAAACACCAGGCCGCCAGCCCCGCTCACTGCTTGCTCACGCTATCTGCCGGCAGCCGCTTCTCAAGCTGTGCCGCGCGCCAGGAGCGAATCCACTCCCGCGCCTCAGACACATTGGGAGGCACATCCTCCGCAGCCCCGGCGGCAACAGCCTCCTCGCCGCCTGCCGCGGCGCTGCTGCCGCCCTGCTTGGCGCGCCAGGCTGCAATCCAAGCGCGCGCTTCAGCAGCACTGTCCTGAGCGGCGCTGTCCTCAGCAGCGTTGACCTGAGCAGAGCCGCTGCTGGCAGCCGCCTCCTGCGCGGCAGCAGCGGCCTTCTCCCGGCCATCTGACGTCACGGTGATGCTCTTGGCCTGCGGGTTGGCAGATGGGGTGCAGGCAGCATATTCAGGCAGCGTGTTCCAGACGCACAGTATGCATGCAGCAGACCACGACAGCTCTCCAACCTCTTTCTTTCCATGCACAGGGAGGGCAGGCTCATGTCAGCCCTGGAAACATAAACTCCTCACAACCCAGCGCAGCATGCAACCCGCCTCAGCCGACTCCTTCTTGTCGCGCACGAACCCTCAGTTCAGAGCCTGAAAATGCTGCAAAAAGCTACTTTCTTTCACCCAGCGCAGGAAGCAGCGCACCTCAGCCGACTCCTTCTCGTCGCGCACGCGGCCGCCCCGCCCCGCCTGCACCGACTTGATCACGCGCACGTCTGCAGGTAACCGCGGCGCAGGGGGTAGAGGGCAGAGGGTAAGTGGTGGAACGACGTACATGGAATACATGCCTTCAGAAGTCACCTCGCACCCAGCAGGGCGGCCGGGAGCTGTGCACAAGGCATGCATGCCAGGGCAACGCAGGCATGCCAGCGCAAGGCAGGCACGCTCAGCAAGGAACCGTCAGGCTCACAAGGCAAGGCATGCCATTCATGTTGCTTCAGGCTCACCCGCCAGGATCTCCTTCTTGCGCTCCTCGGTCACGGGGGGCGGCACGGGGGCGGGGGCGGGGAAGGGCTCCAGGCCCACCTGCATGGACAAGCACATGCGCCCACAATGCAGTCGCCTTAGAGGAGAGGCAAGTAGAAGCTAGGGCCTTCGCCTGCACATGCGGCAGCGGGCATGCTGGCTCACCAGCACCACCACCAGCAGCAACAGCAGCAGCAGCAGCAGCAGCAAGGCTATTGCATGGCAGCAATTATGGGCTGCCATCGGCCGGCTGTAGCCATAAGCTGCGCCTCACCCGCTGACGGTGCTTGTCCTGCACCAGGCCCAGGAGCAGCCTGCAAGGGGTGAGGCAGGGGGCAGGGCAGTGCATACTGGTTAATTTCACCACACTGCAGCCGACCAGCAGCAGAAATGCTTGCACAGCTGCACTAGTTGGAAGCTTGAAGCGGTGTAGTGGAGAGGCGTGGGTGGGGCAGGGGCAAATGGGTGTGGCACGCCAGTGGCCGAGGCACATGCATGGGAAGGGCAGATGGGAGGCCAACAGGCGCCCTTACCACGCCATTTATGCCTCGCTCTCCGACGGGCACTGCCCATGCCTACCACATAAGCCAGGCTGTTCCAGGCAGCTTCTGAATATGCTGCAAATGTGGGGCAGGCATCCAACCACAACGCCTCACCGCAAGTTGCACGCCGCACCCATCGTCTTATTGCAGCATCGGCCGCCTCAGGACTGACCACCAGCCCCACAAACATTCACCCTCTTCGCCAGCCCTTGTCAAAGCAGCTGCTCACCGCAGGTTGTCCAGGTCACCCATCGTCTTGCCGGCAGCGTCAGCCGCCTCCTGCCGCCGCAGCTCCATGGTCTTTTGGGCGGCGGCGGGCGTGCCCAGGGCGGCCACCGTCAGGGCAGCCAGCTCCTCGCGAGAGATGCGGCCGGTGATGCGGTCGCCTGCACAGAGAACAAGATGGGAGGATCAACACAAGTCGCAAACCATGCCTCGCCATTGGATACCCTCTCCAGCAATCCTGCAAGAAGTCGCACGGCTCGCTCCTCAATGTGGCTGCTGCCCAAGCAGATCCACCCACTGTACTTTCCACTGCTCACTCTGCCTCTGTGAGCTCTTGCTTAGCAGGCAACCATCTCACCCTGAAACGCCTCCAGCAGCAATTCTCCCGGCTCGCTCTCGTTGCATTTGCCAGCCAAGCGGACAGGCTCTGCATTCCCACCCGTCCACTCCTAATCCAGACATGCCGGACTGTTGCCTCACCCTGGGACGCCTCCAGCAGGAACTCTCCCGGCTCGCTCTCGTTGGTGAGGCCGGTGGGGCGCAGCACGCAGTAGGGCAGGCCCGCCGCGCGCACCGCGTTCTCTCCGGTGTACTTGTGGTTCAGCACAGCGCCGGGGTTCAGCTGTGGAGACGGAACAGGGTGTAAATCGGTGAGCGAATAAGGCCAAACAAGTGCAGTGCATGCGAACGAGACCTGTGCGGCTGAGGGCATGCGCCATGCACGCTCGGGAGCGGACTCAGCGCAGAAAAGGGCGGCATTTGGAGGCAAATCTGGCACTTGCAACTGGCTGGAGCAGGCACGTGCAACTGGCTGGAGGGCAGGCACCTGCACAATGGGGATGTCCTTCTTGCGTGCCTCCTCATCCAGACCAATCTTGGCATTGCGCTCCACGCCAGCTGCAAGTTCATCAAAGGTGGACGGCAGGGCCGGTCAGCACATGCAAGAGCATCACGATGGACAGGAGGAGCGGTTAACATGCCCAAAGCAGGCTGGCTTGGTGGGGGTGTGCATCCAAATCGAAGCAGCTGCCCACCATGATGAGCTGGGGGCGGGTGTCGCCTTGCGAATGTTCTGATCACACACAGTGCCATTATCAGAAGTAGACTTGTAGTGACACCCACCGGATGACACCATGATGAGCTGGGGGCGGGGGTCGCGGTACGCGCGGATGCCGCCCTCGATGCGCAGCTCAAAGGGCCCGGGGCGGTAGGCCGGGTTGGCAAAGCCATTGAACTCAAACCTGGGGAGGGTGTGATGGGTGGGGGTTGAAGAGCGGAGGGTTGGTGGCTGGGATGGGCACCGGACGTGGGTTGCAGGCACGCAGGTGAAGCAGGGCTGCTGGGGAGCAGCGACCACGGCAGCCGTCCAGCTCTCGATCACAGCTGGCCACGGGGCAAGTCAACATGCCAGCTTCCAAGCAGGAAACACGGTGCTGCCAAGCTCCAGCCTGGCTCACCGCGACAGCACGAGGCCAAACTGGCGGATGCGGGCGGGGTCAAGGGGCGGCGCGCCGGGCACGGAGCGGGCGCGCTTCACCAGCACTGCAGGGCATGGGTAAATTGCGGCAGAGATCATATTGGAGGGTGGACACGCCTCACCAGGACTACAGGGCACGGGCAATTGCGGCAGAGTTGATTTTGGAGGGCGAGCGCGCTTGACCAGGACGGCAGGGCAGGTGGCACAGGCCGATAGGCCAGATGTTCCTATGGCCGCGGCATGTGGGCTGCATAAGCGACCACTGCCACGGCAAGAAACAGCACGCACAGTATGACAGTGACAGGCGCAGCAGCCCCATGCAAACGGCACTCACCAAACTCGTGCCAGGGGATGAAGACGTTAGTCCAGCCCTCGGCCTCCGTCTCAAACGTGGCCTGGTACGTGTCCTCGGGCACCTCGAACTGGGCATCCTGCAGTTGTTGGCAGTTCAACCAGTTGCAACAAGGTGGCCGAATATGTGTCCTCTGGCACCACCGTCTGAGCGTCCTGTGGAGGTCAGCAGGTAAACTGACGATATCCTCATACCTATGCTTTCCAGGCCGCCACCTCACAGGTAGTGTAGCCGTTCATCCGCCCATCCACTTCCTCCCGTCGCCCACCCACCCCGCCCACCGTCTTGATGTTCAGCTTGAAGGTCTGGCCGTCGCCCTGGACGCGCAGGCTGATGCCGTCGAAGGCGGACAGGTCGTACTCGGCTGGACGGCAGGGGCGGAGGGGCAGTCAGGAGCAATCAGTTGGTTGAACAGCAGAGCAGAGGGGGCAGGACAAGGAGAGCAAGCGGCATGGAGATGGGTTGCTGTACCCTCCACCGGTTGCAACTCCACATAATCAGCAGCTCCTCAGGCTTGCTAGCCTGCGGTCTGGTGCTCTCACTCAGCTGCAGCCAGGCACCCGCCCGCAACAGTAGCCGATCAGCCTTGCAAGCCCTCGCTCACCGGCCAGGGTGCGGGCGCCGCAGAAGCCGCCGCCCTCCACAATCAGGTCGCCTGCGCGGGGAGGCCATGCGCAGGATGAATTCAGTGAGCCAGCGCGACGTGCAGTGCTGCCTTGATCTGGCTTGGTACAGCTGGAGCCACAAACTGCATGATGCCAGGCGGACCAAGCCTGTGCACCTTCATGAGACAGTAAAGCAATAAAGGTGGGAGGGCAGCAGGTGCGAAAGGCAGGGCAGCAGGCAGCAGGCGCACCCGTCCACACGGCGCCGCTGCCGTCCTCGGCGGCGGCCAGCCCGCTGCTGCTCTGCCCGCCCATGATGACGTCATCCAGCCTGCACCGGCAAAGAACCAGAGTTACGAAATGGTGGATGACTGATGTACCTTGTAGTAACCAGAACACAGCAAAAACGCTTGTAAAACTTGCTATTGGTCGCAAGCCCCAAGTGGGCAAAGAATGCCCAGGAGGCAGCTCCAGGCTCACCGCTGCCACTTCTCAATGTCAGCCGGGGTGCGCATGGGCAGCACGTCCTCAACGGTGCGCTGCTGGCGCTGCAGCGTGGTTCAAGGGGGGGAATGAACACAAAGAGGGGCGTCCAATTGGTTGCCGATGAGTATGGACAGGCTCCCAACACCTCTTCGTGTTCTGACTTGACGCCATACATGCCTTCGAATGAAAAGTTTCCAACTCTCCCCCGCAACAAAACGCAACCTAGCCATCAAGCATAGGAGCTGCCTGTTGCGTGTACCTGCAGGTGCTTGGCTGCCGCTGCTGCCACGTTGGCGATGCCGCCCGCATCCACGCGCTCCGGAGTCATGTCATCCAGGTAGCTGCACAATTTGAAGATGAGGGAAGGCAGGCAGTTGTGGGTAGGGAGGCGGGGCAGCCAGGTGGGATTGGAGTGAGGAGGGCCGGAAGGCTGGTGAGGAGCGATGCCGTGCAAGGGAAGCAGGGTGTGGGGAAGCCAGGTGTACAGAAGCGGGGTACCGAGCTGGCGCGGCTCGCAAGCAAGCACCTGCTAAGCAGGCAAGCAATGGGTGGCTGGGCAGCAATCCTTGTGATCCCAGCAGCGCCTGGCAGCACCCACCCCATGGCGCCCTCCGCGGTCCGGCCAAACACGGCGCCAACAGCAGTCACCACCTGCAGGTGGGGACGGTAGGCGGGGCAGCAGTGGCTGTCGAGGGATACCATCTAGCAGCTTGCTGCTGAAAATACGTGTTCCCGGCACCACCGGCAACGGGCATGCCCTCCCAGTGCGGCAGCAGCAATCACCTGGGTGACGTTCTTGAACAGCTCGGGGGTCAGGGTCCCAGTACAGCCCATATCACACAACACCGGCAGTGTCTCCCAGCGCAGCAGCAGCGCTTGCCTGGGTGACGCCCTTGAAGAGCTCCGGGGTCAGAGTGTCCGGGTTGGTGATGTCCACACCCGCCTCGATGAAAAGGATGCCGCCGCCGGAGGCATCCATCTTGCGGGCGCCAGCGCCCAGCGCCACGGTGCCGGTGGTGGGGCCTGCAGTGCAGGTGGCGCAGTTTCAGCCACAAGCGCCCAGCAGCATGTGCCCATTGCATCTCTTGGAGGAGCAGCATTGGCAGGCATCGGCCACAGCATCAGCGCGCAGGGCACAAGCCTGGCTGCAGTGCAGTTCTCTGGCAGGCAAGGCAAGGAGTGAATCCAGCTTGCTCACCAGCCTTGCCCAGCACGTCCCGAGCGCGGTCGGCGCTGCGCACAGCCGCCACCACAGTGCGGCCCTGCTCCAGCAGCTGCAGGCGGCAGACGGGAGGCAGAGACAGCGTGCTGGTAGGCCGCAGCAAGTGCGCCGATTGCTCGGCAGCAACAAACGTGAAAGCAGGCAATGCACCACCAACTACCTGGCCATTGTGACTTTGCAACAAAAACTAGCACCAGCGAAATGAAGCACAGCAGGGACGACAGCAAAGCACCAGACACAGCGCAGCACGCACCGAGTTGACGACGGTGCGCCCCATGCGGCCGGTGGCGCCAAACACGAGCACTGCATTCTCGCGAGGCAGCTCAGGCTCCCGCGCCTTGGCAGGAGCGGCTTGGGCGCCGCCCTGCTGCTGCACAGCGGCATAGCCAATGCCTGCCAGGGCCAGCAGCACCGCAGCGCCTCCAGCCAGCAGCGCCTCAGGGGGAGCGGCGTCAAAGCTGAGTGCGCCCTGCAGGCGGGTTAGGCGGGCAGGCTTGTAGCGGTGGGAGGGTCGGGCGGTAGCGGCGGCGGGCGGCGGCAAGGCCTCCAACCCCAGCGGCCGATCCATTCTGACAGGTTATGGCGCGTAGACCACAGAATTATGCGCAATGCGCTTGCTTCCCAGCGAGCAGGGCTGTAGGGGAGGCGGCACGCCGCACCTGGACGGCCAGCTCACTGAGCAGGGAGCTGCGTGTCACCAGCGCAGCACGACGGGCTGCGGGACGCCGAACGGGACGCCCCAGGGCGGGCTGAGCCCGCAAATACGCCGAGCTCGCCAGCATACTGCTTCCAGCGCCCTCTTAGCGGCTGGCAGGTGGCTAAAAGCGCTTGCAAGTTGCCCAATTGTGCAATGTGCGTCCTACGAGAGGCAGCGGCGACATGAGCACAGCGGCGATCACCGCCCGCCGCCCACAGCGCAGGCGGGCTGCCCGTCCGCAGCAATTGCTTGCCATGCCGTGCACTGCACCTTGGTGTGAGTGCGCACTAATGACAACTATGCCCAGGAAGGAGCATGCAATATAAGGCATAAAAGCCGCGGGCCCTGGGGGGCCCGGCTGGAGAGCGTCAGGCGGTCGTCTCCTGCGGAGCATTTTGGGCCAGGCAAGCGTCCGCAACGCAACCTGCACAAGCATATCCGTGGGCACGATTCATTCGTGGAGTACAGGAAGAAAACACAACCTGCAAAGGCGCACATGGCGGAACGCCCTGCAGCGCACCCAGCGGCGGCAGCGGCGGCGGCGGTGCTCGGCAGCAGAGAGATATTCTCTCCCCTGCTGGCCCATCATAGACATTGCATCCACCTTGCTGCTGTGATCGGTGCCCTCTAGAGGCCCTGGCGGCTGCTGTGCTGCCGGCTCGCCAGCGGAAATGGAGGTCCTGAGAAGCGCGCTGGCCTTTCAGCAGCGCACCGCAATCGTGGCGGCGGGACAGAGCTATAGGTGCGATGGATGGGCAGCGCGCCAATGCCAGGGGCTTGGGTTGACCGCCGCTTCCTGCCGCCGCCGCCACTGCCGTTGCTGCCGCCATATATTGCTCACATCCCGGCCTAAGCAACACCCCGCCTTTGCACAGGTACCGCGATGTACTGGCAGCCAGTCTAGCTGCCTGTCGCAAGCTCGAGGTTGCCGCTGCGCCAGCAGCCTCCACCAGCGGCGCCGCTCCTGGTTCAGCTGGGCCGCGAGTGGCACTCTTTGCTGAACCTGGCGCCGAGTACGTGGCTGGCCAGTTTGGCACCTGGCTGCATAGCGGCATCTCCGTGCCACTCTGCCTCTCGCACCCCGACAGGCAAGCAGGCGGGGGTTGTGAGGTGCACGCAGGCAAGGGGGGTGGCACTCGCCTTGTGCGAATGGGTGGGTGCTCCCCCACGCTTGGTGTCAATTCATGCCAGCTGGACACAGCACATCTGCAACAGCATGCCGCTCTTGTGGGTGCTGCAGGGAGCTGCAGTACGTGCTGGAGGACGCCCAGGTGTCGAGCGTACTGGCCAGCGAGCGGCACGCCGAGCGGCTGTACCGCCTTGCGCAGGTGGGCGGTGATGCTTTGCCTTCCTGGTGTGTGCTTGGCGATGCAAGCGGCAGACTATGCATGCCATTGGCAACTCGGCCTTTGATTGCAGCTGTACAGTGCAAATCAAGCACCTCCCTGGCGGAATGTCTGAGAGGCACAGACTACCTGCCTCCCCGCCCCACGCCCCATCGCAGCCCTTTGGCGCGGGCGTACATGTGGTGGACGCACCAGCCAGCAGCACAGATGAGCACCAGCAGCAGGCGGACGGGCAGCAGGCAGCGGCGCTGGAGGCTGAAGTATCGCAGCGGCTGGCAGGGCAGCGGCCGGAGGATGGCGCCCTCATCATTTACACCAGCGGGACCACGGGGCGGCCCAAAGGTGGGCGGCATGTGCTGCTGGCCTGCCGGTGTTGGCTTTAGCTTGCACTGTGCTGCTGCCTCACTGCACAACGCTGTCGCGCTGAGCTCGGCGTGCCAGCTCATCGCGTGATGTGGGCGCCTGGATCTTCAGCTGGGCAGCATTGGTGGGCAGTGAGCGAGCATTGCAGCTCCGTTCCGTCCACCCTAAGTTCAGCTGGCTTGCGCTTGCGTTGGCCCCTTCCCGCAGGCGCACTGCACACGCACGGCAGCCTGCTGGCTATGGTCGACACGCTGTGCAGCGCTTGGGAGTGGCAGGCAGAGGACCGCATCCTGCACACGCTGCCGCTGCACCACGTCCACGGCATCGTCAACGCCCTGCTGTGCGCGCTGCGGGCAGGCAAGTGCAGCAGCACCCAGCGCGTGCGGCTGCTTGCAGCACTTGCACTAGCTACTTTCAAAACTTGATGTATTCTGCCGAGCTGCCACACTTGCTGCTCAATCTGGGCACCTGCACAACACGGGCTGCCACGCAGCCTCAATCTGACTGCTTGTTCCTGCCCTGGCCCTGCCTGCAGGTGCATGCGTGGAGATGCTGCCGCGCTTCCAGCCAGGCGAGGTGTGGCAGCACCTGGTGCGGCCTCAGCAACCGGTCACTGTCTTCATGGGGGTAAGACAAGGTGCCACCGGATGGAGCCTTGCGAGCGGTGTTGTGCACTGCCTTTATGTGGGGGGGAGTCGGCGGCCGCTGGAGCCTGCGAGGGTTGTTGTGCAGGCGTTGCATGCTGGGCCATGACCTGCCTGGGGCTGTTTGTAGACCCCACAGCCCCCTTCAGCTGACTAGCCCTGGTCACACTGATTCGCAGGACGCTACGGTGCACCGCAAACCACCCACATGCTGCAAAGACGCCAAACACAGAGCGTAGAGCCTGCGATCACAACCCCTCCCGTTTCCTGGCCCTCACAGGTGCCCACGATGTACAGCAAGCTGCTGTCCACTTACGACCACATGGAGCCGGCCCACCAGCAGCAAGCAGCTGATGCAGCACGCAGGGTGAGCGCTGCAGCCAGCCGGTGGGGAGTAGTGTACCATTGCCGCTTGTCGAACAAGTGGCAAAGACGCATGGATCGGGCAGCGCTTGAGCATGCAGCTTGGCACGGCGGCGTGCTGTCACTTGAGTCATGCCACATTGAGGCCCTGCTGCCTGCAGCAACAACCCCACTCTGTGCGTGCCTTCCGCAGCTGCGCCTGACGGTGAGCGGGAGCGCGGCCTGCCCCACCCCCATTATGGAGCAATGGCAGCAGCTGTCGGGTGCGCTGGACGGCAGGGTCAAGGGTTGCGGGCATTACACTCTGTTTACCGAGGCGTAGCAGGAAAGCCTTCGGTCGCATACCCCCTGCCTGTGCCATTGAGGACGTTGCTGGTGTGGTACTGCCACCCTCCGCCCGCTGCCACTCCATCTCATCCACCACTGGTGTCCATTTGTGTGTACAGGCGAGAAGCTGCTGGAGCGGTACGGTATGACAGAGACGGGCATGCTGCTGGGCAATCCGTACCGGTGTGCAACCTGCCCTTGGGCTGCATGACTGGAACCCTCATGCATGCAAGGACGGGGCTGGGGCATGTTCAGTGACCGGGAGTGGACACAGTCGCACCAGACAGGTGGTTGCCTGTCCACCGCGCACAAAACGCTTGGCAGCTCGGCTGACATTTCCACGCTTTCCGCTGACGTGGGCCCCGCAGGGGCGAGCGGCGGCCTGGCACAGTGGGCCAGCCGTTCCCGGGGGTGCAAGTGCGCATCACAAACGCGGATGGCAGCGACGCCGGAGCAGGCGAGTACTGCAGGGCAGAGGTGTCGGTCGTTGGTGGCAGGCTGGGGAGGCCTGGCCATCCACTGAGACCTGGGCACACGTGGTGCCCCATCGAGGGTCATACATGGCAAAACAACCTGGGCTCACGCCTGCCAGCGGCTGCCCCCTGTTTTCCAGGCCCAGGAGAGCTGCGAGTGCGCGGCCCGCAGCTGTTCAAAGAGTACTGGCGCCGGCCAGACGCAACCGCTGAGGCATTTGATGAGCAGGGCTTCTTCCTCACAGGTTAGCACATGCTGGCACAGAACCCGCTAGCGGCCTGTGGGGGGCTGAGCACGCCATTGCCATTCTGGAGTGCGTGTTGCCGCCTTGCATGCAAGCGCCTGTGGCACTGCCTGGACCGCTTGCACCTCCTTTGCTGAGCCGGGTGTTGCCCTGCCCGAGCCAGTGCACCCTGATCCTATCCCTCCAGGCGACACTGGCGTGCACGAGGAGGGTGGTTACTATCGGCTGCTGGGCCGCACCTCGGTGGATGTGATTAAACAGGGCGGATACAAGGCAAGCTGCGGGGGGGCGCTGCAGCTGCGCTCTTCTGTGTCTGGTCTCTGCAAGCATAATTGCAGCCGCGGTCGCAGCAGGGCATGGCGTGGCAATGGATGGCGTGCGGCAGGTGTCCCAATTCTGCAGTCTGTGCCAGTGCGAGTGCACACACCCACTTTAGCTGTTCGTTTTACACACGCTGCCCTACCTGCCATGCAGATCTCCGCACTGCACATCGAGAGTGCGCTGCTGGAGCATCCTCGCATTGCTGAGGTGGCTGTGCTAGGCCTGCCGGATGCCGAATCTGGCGAGGTGAGGTGTATTACAGGCTAAGCATTGATGAATGAGTGTTGACTGCAAGTGCCGGAGGGTTTTGCATTCCAGGCAAGGCGGCGAGCCTTCTTGTCTCTTGTGCCTGCCACCGCAACCAACCCTCGCCCATTGCGCCGCCCCTCACTACAGACCATTGCCGCAGTTGCAGCCCTCAAAACAGCTCCACAGCAGGCCGACGCAGCACCCAGCGCAGCCGCCGTCAGCAGCAGCGCCGGCGGCAGCAGCAGTGCAGCAGCAAGCAGTAGCAGCGGTGGTAATGGCAGCCTGACTCTCCATGATTTGCGTGCCTGGGCGCGGGACCGCCTGCCGCCATACCAGCTGCCTCGCCACCTGAAGCTGGTCGAGGCAATTCCTCGCAATGCCATGGGCAAGGTGAACAAGAAGGAGCTCCGCCAGCAGCTGTTCCCGGAGAGAGTTCCGGATGCTTGATCCCGCCGTCTTTGCTGGACCAAAGCCACGCCGGTTGTGGTGACTGCATGTTGAAGTAGCATGATTTCGTTGCAACTTGGGGTGCACGTGTGAGAAACCGAGGGTAGGATGGCGGGTGGCTCGTGCGATCAATGCAACTTCAGATGGAGCGGGCTGGCACATGCAGGAGAGAAAGTGGTACGTCACGTGCAGAGGTTCTAAAAGGGTACCATGCACGAGTCTGGCTGAGTGCTGTTGTATGGATGAGAAGCGTTTTTGGCATGCATTGATGAAGGTCTGGATACCGAAGAGAAAAGTGGAGTGCGACATGCACGGTTTCCCTAACAGGCAGCATGCACGAAGGCTGGCTGAGTGCTGAGGGATACAGGAAGAGAGGCATGCCAGAGATGCGATTCATGTTCCAATGAGGCCGAGGAAGAAATCAGCGGATTGTGCTTGACAAGAAGTGTGGCAACAAAGCAGAATAATCCAAAGATTGGAGCCAGGCTGGCTGTATGGAACCATTCAGAGGCCATGCCTGCAGATGTGCTGCGCTGCTTACTCGCAAGCGAGCACTGGAGGCAGTTGGGAGGCGCCTCTGGCGCAGGGTGGCGCAAGCAAATGCACCTCACATGATGGCGTGCGCTACCACGCCGATGCATACCATGCACGGCAGCGCGAGCTGGATGAAAAAGTCTACATCGTTGGGCAGCGGCTCCACAAGCTCGATCTCAGCTGCCTGCCGCAGAGCCGCTTGCGCAGCGGTCTCCGCTTGCGGCGCAGCAGTGCCGCTGTCGCTGCTGTCGCTGCGGCCCCCGCTCTGCCGCATGTGGGTCAGCCAGGCCAGGCGGAAGCGGCGCTCAGCTCGGTAGGCCATCCAAGAGGACAGCGCAAAGCCACTGAGCACAACGGGGAGCTGGTAACTGATGCACAGGTTTGCCCATGCATCCAGCTGAGCGCCATCTGCCCCGCGAGCCGCGCCTGCGGCAGATGCATCGCCGAGTGCCGCGCTGAGCTCGGCGATGCTGCCAGTGCTGCATGTGGGGCTTTCGAGGGCCAGCGCCGCCACAGCCGCGGGCCAGCTGGAGGGCAGGGGCAGCCGTGCGTGTGCCGCTTGCAGTGCACAGCGTAACAGCGTGTGGAGCGCAGCATAACCGGTGCGCAGTCCCGCACTTTCGCGGCACATGCTGCCGCTGCCTGCCAGGAGCACCATGGCCTAGGGGTTGGTTGGGGAAGGGTGTTGCGTGCAGGGGTTGAGTGTTGCGGCCGGCTGGTGCCACACGCAGGCATGGCGTGCTCCAATCGTTATGTGACTGGGCATGCACACGTGGTTGGCGCCCAGCTGCTGCCGACGCAACTGCTGCCGACCCGCCCACCTCGCCGGCCACCTGCCCACCACCTCCCCTCTTGCTGCAGCCCCCGCCCCACTCACCACCAGCGCCTGCTGCATCAGCAGCAGGTCAAAGGGCAGGGTCGAGAAGGCCGAGTAGCAGAGCATCCACAGGAAGGTTGTGCCGTATGGCAGGTAGATCAGCGCGGCAGCTGGCTGGGCGCCGGCATGGCTGGGCGCCATGTGCCGGTGGTTGATGACGCCGATGGTCGCCTGCAGCACCTCGGTGGCCATCGCGCCGCATCGCGCCAGCCTGTGGGAACAGTCGGGCAGTGGGTCGACCAGAAGCAGGATCAACGGGGAGCTCAGCTGCAGCGCCACCACAGTGCGTTCACAGTGCCGCCACCACAATGCGTCCACAGTGCGGAGAACAGAGCACATGAGCAACAGGGCAGGCCGGCATGGCCACAGCAGTCAGGTACACATGGTTGAGGATTGTGACGGCGGCACCGACTGGAGTACACCTGGTCCATGCACTGGCAGGCTCATCTGGATCCAGTCACGGTGCCGTGGCCTTCAAGTCTTACCACGCATATCGCGAGCGGGGGTGGACGGCAGCAGCCCAGAGCGGCAGGACGTTGGACGCCGCGCCCAGCAGCAGCAGCGCTTCACGGCCGAATCCCCCCACCGCCAGCAGCGCCCTGCACGACAGCATTGCAGTCCGCCAGGCAGGCAGCGTGGCTTAAGTTTAACATGAGGCTGCCGGTGCTCAGTACCGGCATGTTGAGGCAGGCTGCCAAGCTCTGTGGAGGCCGACGCGGCACCGTGCGGCGGCCGGCGGCAACTGGCTGCGGCGCCACTTTCAGCGCGTCCTCCCGCGCACCTGGCAGCTGTAAACACCAGGAGCACAAGCCTGACCAGCGCAAAGCGGGCCGCGACCCTTGCGCGAGTGGGAGCGGCGTGGGCGAGGTAAGCCGCCTCCAAGCTGGGCGATTGCTGGAACGCCAAGATGGGCAACATCCTAGCGAGTCTGGACAACCAGCGCCCTGACTCTCAATTGTGCCCCACTGTGGTGGCGTAAACTGACTGCCCATTGACGCCGCAGTTTACGCCACCACAGATGTCCGGTCTCGCTGCCGAGCAGGCCCATAGGTTGCCTTTCAACGCTGCAACGGCCCAGCAGGTATACCCAGGAAGGATGGCTGAGAGTCTGGGCTGTCAGATACGGCCGTTCTGACCTGCTCTGCCCACAGACCAGAGCCAGCAGAGACGTGCACCGGACAACGCAATAGGGGGACGACCAGACCCCACCTCTGCTTAGCGGCACCGTCTGTCCTCGATGTTCTCGAATTGCACAGAACTTTTTGCAAGACAGTGTGCCAGGGCGAACAGCCACAGAAGCGTTCTTGCAGCTGGCATTGTCTGGCCAAACACATCACAACAGCTTGCAAGCGTGGTATGCTGCCAGCCGCTTGCCACTATGCTGCCTGCCGCTCCCGCCGCGCCTTGCCCGCCTGCCCCACGCGCTGGCTCTTGCGGCTGCTCGTCTTTTTGCGCCCCTGCAGCCAGGGCGGGATGGCGGGATGAGCGGTTTGATTGTAAATGGGGTGGGCGCCCATGCGCCTGGCCCCCTCAGTTTTGTGCCCGCCAGCAGCAGCAGGAGCAACATTTCACGGGGTGCCGGCCACCGCAGCGCCCGCCCGCCTGCCCACACGCCCAGGCACACAGGGCGCCAAGCCAGCCCGCGGCAGGCGCCTCACCTTCCACCGGCGCGGGTCGTTGGGCAGCAGCTTGCTGGGGTCTCGCTGCCCCTTGCCGCCCTCCCAGAACCGCGTCTGACGCCCGCTGGGCGCGGCTGCACATTAACACACGCCAGGGAGAGGGGAGGGTTACTTGGCTGGGATCATGGCCCAGCATTTAAGGGCAGCAAATGGCAAGCTGAGAGGACAGTGGGCTGTCACTGAGCAGCAACATGCATGCTGTGCTGCAAGCACCAGGCGCTGGCACCATGAGCCGCCGACCGCACGCAAACCAGCAGTTCAGTTGTTCAGCGCATGGACCCACCTGCGCTTGCCGCCAACTTCTTGCCGCACGCCTTGCACTGCCCTGCCACTGGCTGCTCAGTGGAGCTGCGGCAGAGGGGCAGGAGAAAGGAGCAGCGATGGGTGTGGCATGCGGCGGAGCCAAGGGGTGCTTCCATGCAAAGCCGCGAACCTGGCTGGCCAGCAACACTGATGCTACCCCGGTCAAATGGCCTTTGTGGGGCCTTGCTCATTGATGCTGCCACTGCATGGTCCAGCGCAGCAGGCCACACCACATGCCGCTCCCATGCAACACAGGCAGCAGATGCCATGCAGCCCATGTGTGCCACCAGACGGTACCGCCTGCCGAACCACCAACCAGCAGGCGCACACCTGCCGAGCGCAACCACACCAGCAGGCTCACCAGTAGCCGCACGTCATGCGAGTCGCCCACTTGAGGTCGTGATCAGTGAACTCCTCATGGCTGCACGGGGAGGAAACACACGGGAGTCGGCAGGAGGGGCAGAAGAGTGGGCAGCCAGGGTCAGGCGTGAAGAGGGCTCGACTCGCTGCATGCTCGGCCAACAGTGCGTTTGACTGCAAAAAAGGTGGATTTCTGTACGCTGTTGCACTCCTCCGCTCACCACAAGTCGCACGGGAAGCGCTTGCCGCAGCAGGGGAAGCGCAGCCAGCGGTAGCTGTGCCTGCAGAGGGTGGATACCAGGTACGGCTGGTCAGTCAGGGCAGCTCGGGGAGCCTCTGTGGTGTGCATGCCCTGACTACAACCAAGGCAAACTGCACTGGGGGTGGCTGAGCAACCATCCACATACACCAACTGACCAACCTGTAGTGATTGCAGGTGCCTCGGTCTGGCAGCTCGGTGCCCGGCTGCACCAGCAGAGCACTGTAGGGATCAGCCGCACCGCCGTCCGCTGCACGGCTGCGCCCGGCTCCGGCCCTGGGCTGGCCGCCGCTGGTCGCTGCGCCCTGCTGCCGCCCGCCGCACGGCTTGTGCGCCACAAACAGGGCTGTAGAGAACTGGAAGCGCATGGGCGTGTGGCAGGCGCTGCATGCCCGCTCATTCCACTTGCCCACTGCCACGCTGCGGAAGGCAGCGCTGCTGGAGCAACGGCTGCACTGGCCCGCCAGCCAGGAGGGCAGGAGGTCCACGGGGGCACACCCCTCCGCCCGAATGTGTGCCAGCGTGTTGCTTCGCTCGTGCAGCAGCTTGGGAGCGACCTCTGCCGCCCACGGCTGGTGGCAGTTGGCGCACTCGCCTGCCCCAACCAGCGTGCCGCTGCTGCCGCTGCCGCTACTGCCGCATTTGCTGCACCCATCAGACGGCAGCGCCACCGCGGCTGTGGCAAAGCTGAGCTCGCCAGGCGCTCGACAGCGGGTGCACGCCACCTGCAAGTTGAGCCGGAGCAGCTCCAGAGCGTCGCAATCAACCAGCTCTAAACCCTCCAGCTCCAGCCGAAGCGGCAGCACAGCGTCGCTGTGGCCGCCGCCGCCGCCGGCTGGTGAGCCAGGACCGTCCTCGCCCTCGCTGCCCAGGCTGCTGCCGCTGCTGCCGTCGTCGCTGCTGCTGCCATAGCCGCCGTATGCTCCGTCGTCATCCAAATCTGAGCCGCTGCTTGAGCCTGCCTGTGCTGGTGCTGCTCTGGCTGCTGCTGATGCCGCTGCTGCTGCGCCTGCACTGCCGGCCTGCTGTGCGTGCTGCCTTCGGCGCGCCACCTCAGCGGCAATGTCCTCAGACGCTTGCCACAGCTCTCCTGCATGGTTTTCTAGGTGCCGCAGCACCGCCCGCAGCGCACCCGGCCTGACGCAGGATCCCGCCACCTCCTGCTGCAGCAGCTTGCCCAGCACTTCACGCTGCAGTGCAGAGAGCTCCGGCCGCTGTGCGGGGCTTACGGCCAGGCTCAGGGAGCCAGCTGCAGGGTAGCTGCCCGGCTGCAGCACGCCGCACAGCAGCAGCGGGTGGGCAGGGTCCCAGGCTGGGTCTGTGGGGCGCAGCGAAACATTGAAGGCCAGCTGCAAGCCGCCCCCTGGTGCTGCTGCTGCTGCTGCTGCTGCTGCTGGGGATGCTGCTGGGGATGCTGCTGCTGCTGGGGATGCTGCTGGGGCCACCGCTGATGCTGCTGCTGGGGCCGCCGCCGATGCTGCCGCTGGCGAGAGGCTCAGGCCTGCCAGCTGTGCCGCTGCACCAGCTGCAGAATCAGCAACATCTGCTGCGCCAGTTGGCTGCAACTGCATGCCGTACCGCTTCTGCAGGAAATCAAGCTCGCTTTGCAGCGCCCGAGGCAGGGCGGCGGCCTGGTAGGGAGCTGCCGCCGCCGGCGCAGCTGCTGCCACTAGCTGGTGCCCCTGCTTGCTGCCTGCCCGTGGCACACCGGCTGCTGCTGCCGCCGTTGCCGCCGCCGCTGTTGCTGCCGCCGCCGCCGCCACCGGCCGCTTGGCTGGCGGGGAGGACGGGTGCACCGAGGCATCGATCTGCACGGTGGTGGTGTCGTTCAGAATGGCCCAGCGTCGCACGGTGCCGCCCCACGCATCCTCGCTTTGGTAGGCCTCCAAGCAGTCGGGCACCAGGGACAGCAGGTGCACAAACTGCTGGTGCGCCTGGGCCCAAGGCAGGGCCAGGTTGAGGGCTCCGGGGGCTGTGGATAGCAGTTGGGTGGGTGGGAGCAGTGTGGTGAGGCAAGGCATGGGCGAGTAGCAGGGCTGACTAGCATTTAGGCGGGCAGCTCAGCAATGCTATTGTGATTCAATGCTCAAAGGCGAGCAGGTATGTCAGGAGCAGGAGCACCAGGCCACCTCTCATGCGCACCAGGGTTGGATGCCGCCCACAGCCTGTGTAGCTCAGCAGCCATTGCCGTGCGCAGCCGCTGCGGCAGCTCTGGGCTCACAACCGCTATGTCCAACGCTTCTGTCAGGCCCTGCTGCTCAGCTGTGCCGCCTGTCGCTGCAGTGCTGCCTGCTGTATCTGCCCCTGCCGCTGCAGTGCTGCCTGCTGTATCTGCCCCTGCCGCTGCGCTGCCGCCCAGCACGTCAGAGGTGAGGCGCAGCTGCAGCTGGAACGACTGAACGTCGTATCGCTCGGCGGCCGGCGGTGCGCACACCTCAGCCGCCGCTGTGATTGGGAAGGGTGCTGTGGATGACTGCGCTGCTGAGCTCTTCTTGAGGTGCAGGCCGGGCACGTGGGCCTTGAGCTGAAGCAGCGCCTCCTGCAGACGAGGAAGGTGCAGGGCGGCAGCGGCGGCAGAGGTGGGCGGCAGCAAGCCCAGACCTGGAGCCAGCTGTCGGCAGGCGCCACTGGCAGCATGCTACCACCATGCAGATTGCTGCGGGGAATGCACAGCACCTGCAGTTGCTGCAGGGCCGCCGGGCCGGCACCGCTCTGGCGCTGGGAGGCGCCGCTGGCCTCCATCGCGGTGCAACAGACTCCGATCACGCTCCCGATCTGTCGAGCAATAACAGAAATGCAGATCTGTGAGGGCCCTAGCTAGGCTGCAATGCCGCGGCAGCCAATGTAGCGTGGCAGCACAGGCAGCAGAGCTCGCTGCTGCACGTAAGGCAATTGGGTGCTGCCACGGATCGGCAGGCAGCATGTGGGCCCTGCCCGCACCGCCCTTCGTTCTGTTCGTCGTGACGCTCTGCTGCTTTCACTGCAGCGAGTTCCTGCTCGCATACAAGTTCGATAGAATCAATGTGGGCTGGCACTGTGAGTTGATCGGCCGCTGGTGCGCCCCTGAGCCCGCCGCCGCTGCCGCTGCAGGCCGGTCGCTTACCCGACCCTCCCCTGTGCCCGCCCCTCCCTGTGCATAAGCCTGGCTGTTTAGCTGGCCCTACTGCACCGCCATGCTGGTGGCGTGCATAGAGCATGCAGCAGAGCTGCGCTGGGCTCCGGCCATCAAGCTGCCAGCTGTGTCGTGGGCGGGCCTGGTGGCAGTGGTCGTTGGAGAGCTGCTGCGCAAGGCGGCCATGGTGAGACTGCTGCTGGATGGATTCAGCTGCCTGCTGATTGGTAAAATAGCATGGGCTGCTTGCAAGTTGGCACATGCGGCCCTGCGCTGCAATGAGAGCATGGCCCCATTACCCTCCACATGGCTTGTAAAAGTCTGTTGTGCTGTTGCCTCATCCTGCTCACGTCCCCTTCTCTGCCCTCCCGCAGATTCAGGCGCAGCACAACTTCACGCACATGATCCAACTGCGCAAGCGGCCAGAGCACACACTGGTTACCAGTGGTGTGTATGCCTGGGTGCGGCACCCGGGCTATGTCGGCTGGACAATCTGGGCAGTGGGCACGCAGCTGCTGCTGTGCAACCCGCTGTGCATACCGGCCTTTGCTGCTGCGGCCTGGCGCTTCTTCGACCGGCGGATACGAGCTGAGGAGCGGCTGCTAGCCAGCTTCTTTGGAGAGGCATGGCAGCAGTATCGAGCGCGGGTGCGCAGCGGCATACCAGGCATACCATGACATGGCACATGATGCATCCATGCTGAACTCGCCTTGGTGTAACCGCAAGAGCCCTTGTGCCCCACACCTCTCTCGCATACGTTAACGGGCGCCGTGGGGCGCCATCAGATTGGGCGCTGAGAGGCAAACAGGCACGCGGCAGCTGGGAAAAAAGAGCCGCGCGAGTGGCGGCCATGAAGGCGCAAGGGCACAGCAAACAATGGCAGAGAGCAGGCGAAAGGAGAGAGGCAAATTCCTGCCCGCTTGCAGGGAGGGGCATGCAGCGTCTGTCGGCAGCGGCGGCAGAGGAGAGGATGAAAGGAAGAGGCAGGGCGCACGGCGGCGCACAGGGTGGCTATCTCAGGCAAAGGCGGGTGCATGGGTGGAAGGTGGGCACGAGGGTGCAACGCGCGGCGGGGCGCAACACGGGAGCGCAAGGTGGGGAGGCGGGCGGTGCTGTGTGTTGTATTGAGAGGCCGGAATGCATCGGCCGGCAAGAATCGTTCATTCAGAGGTGGGGGTATCAAAACTTGGGGCCGCTACTGGAGGGGCCCCAGCAGCGGCAGCGTTTGGGGCAGGGGCATACGTGGGGCGACGAGGCGGCGGCTGCACAGCGGTCCGGCTGTGGATGCTTGCTTGGGTCAGACCTCGGTGAAGTCCTTCTGCGGAAGGAAAGCATGGCAGGCAGGGCACAGGGGGCAGGGGGCTTAAGACATAGGCAGGCACACCAAGCTGCTGAGTGGCTCAATGCCACCGAAAGGCAGCTGTCCTGCCAACTCGCCCCTGCTGCAGGCAGAAGCGCAGAGGCCACGAGCAGCCTGGAACGGAGGCTGAAGACCCATCCCACTCTCACTTCCCACAGCCACACAACCAGGCAAACCCACCTCGAACTCCCTCCAAGCGCTGGCATCCACGCGCGGCCGGCCGCCATGCTGCTCGCCGCCTCGCCGCTTGCCAAACAGCAGGCCTCCCAGCCAGCTGAAGGGCTGCTGCTGCTCCGCTGCCGCGCCGCCCGGAGGCGCCCCTCCTGCCTGCTGCTGCTCTGAGCCGCCCTCACAATAGGGCCGCGCCGCTGCCGGGGGCACCTCGTCCAGGTGCAGCACGCCTGCTGAGGGGAGCAAGGGTTGAGGGACACACAAGTGAGCTCAGCAAATGAGCCCATGGGCAGCCAAGCAGGAAATGCACTGCAGATGCCAACGCTGGAACCAAGCTGCTGTTAGCCAAGGCTGGGCACAACAAGCACACAAGGAGCACATTGCACGCCACCCAGCCACCGCACCAGCCCCGCACAGGCACGCCTCCATGGCATGCACCGCCAGACGTGCACCCAAAAGCCTAGCACCAGCACCCACCTGGCACCATCTCCTCTTGCAGCTCCTCCGCAAACCGTAGAAACTCCTCAAACGCTTGGCCCACGTCCTGCACCCGCGCCGCCCCGCTGCTGGGCCCGCCGGGCACCGCTGCCGCTGCCTCGCCGCCGCTTAGCCTGCGGGCAGGCCAGCGGGGGGCAACCACTAATCGGACATTGCATGGGTATGATCTCTCCACCAGATGGTGGCAGGTGGGCAGGCTGCCACACAGCGCAGCTGGCATGCGGCGCCTTGTGCTGTTCTAACCGGCAGCAGGGCCGCGGCGGCAGCTTGGCAGGAGGCACACCGCTCAGAACAGCAGTGCATGCCGCTGAGCAAGTGCGTATGTGCATTCACAACATGCTTCGCAAGCTGCCTGCGGGCTGTTGCCATGGCTGCTGCCAACAGCGCACCTGCCAGGCCCCGCCGGCAGCTCCACCAAGTGCGGCTCCAGCTGCTGCGCGCCCTCCCCTCGCGCCGTAATCTCCTGCTTCTCCTCATCCACTTTCTCCGGCCTGCGTGGGAAAAGCGCAAGCCGAAACTGGCAGTCTGAGCTGCGGCACGTTTCCAGCCTGGCGGCGTGCATGTTGGGGGTTGCGCACGGTATGGCTGGAGCTGCGGCAGCTTTGCAGTGCACAGAGCGGAAGAGCGCCTGCTCGTCGTGAGCAATGGCATCCACAGAGTGGGGACACGCAACATCAACGGCCCAGCAGGCAGCGCAAAACAAAAGGCGCACCTGCCGGCACATTTGAGGTAGCGGCGGTAGAGCTTGACGCAGTGCCGCACGGGCTCGCCGGTGGCAGGGTCGACTACTGTGGAGCACTGGGTGCTTGCAAACCGCTCCTCCGTGCAGTGCTCTGGCGTGGCATCTCGGCACTGCACCGTGGAGCCTGCAATAGCGCGGTGGGAGGAGGGCCGGGCGCGTGAGTTCATGGCAAGAGGGTGGGGCGGCGGCGGCGCCCCGCTGACGGGCGCGGGTGAGTCAGGAGGGCTGGTGCCGCGACGGCCTGGACACGCAACCTCGCTCACAAACGCGATGGCGGTACGTGCAGGGCGGGCGGAGGGTCGGGCAGCGAGCACGGCGCCCCGCTTCAGCCCTCGACCCTCCCACTGCCGCGCAGCCTCCCGCCGCCCTGCTGCTGCCCCTTGGCAGCCTCCGAGGTGCTCACCAGGGCCTCGCTCCCACCAGGGCGCCGCAAACCAGCCGCCCTCGTGCATAATAAGCCCCAGGCTGCACGCTGCTCCCCAAACCCCAAGCACGCGATGCTGAGCGCGGGGCCAGGGGCTGAACGCAATGCAGGCACGCCCAGCCTCGCTGCCCTTGGCATCAGGGTTGTCCATGCACCACTTTCGTAGCCGCGCGCAGGCACGCTGACGTCGGCCATTACAATGCAAACGATACAGGGAATGCGATGAGCACAGCGCCGAAGCGAAATGGAGAGCAGCGAGGAAGGCCGCCATGTGCGCCAGCGCCGCAAGTGGCAGGAGGCGGCGGCTCCTCGAGCTCCTTCCGGTGCCGAGAGGAGGGAGGTTGCAAAGTTGAGTTTGAAAAACAGACAGTCAGGGCCGCCGCTGGGCGCGGGCAGCCGTCAAGCAAGCATGGTTTGGCAGCCGGCTGCGGCGCTACTCGTGCCGCAGGCGCTTGGCGTCTGGTGTGGCATCGCTGTCGCTGCTGATGGCTTCATCCTCGCTCATATAGCCTGGCGCCCGCCCGCCGCCAGCAGCTGCTGCATGGCCGTCGACATCCATAGGCGCTGCGCCCGGCGCTGCCTGGTGATTGGCCGCCTGCTGCACCGGAGCCGCCGCCGTCAATCGCGGCAGCGCCGGCGGCTGCCGCTGCTGCTGCGCCGGCGCCGCGCCGGCGGCGGGCGCCGCCTGCTGCGCTGTGGCGTGCTGCGCCACCTCGGCGGGCGTCATGCCCAGCGTCTCTGGCAGCACCGGCTCGCCGCAGGCGGCGGCCACGCACGCCACCATGTTTGCAGTGATGGCGGCAACCTCCATGGCGTCGGCCGCCTCCTCTGGAGAGATGCGGTCGGGCGGCGGCACCTGCGGGCAGGGACACGGCAGGGGTGGTGAGGGAGGCGGTGTGAGGGTGAGGTGCATTGAGTGACGTGCTCTGCCCAGCAAGGCGTGAAGCCAAGGCAGCATAAAGATGAGGCGCACTGAGTGATGCGGCGCCCCAGCAAGGCGTGGCACCAAGGCAAGCCCCAGCAAGCAGCCAAGGCCAATAACACTGTGGGCCATGCTCAGCGCGCACTCACCAGCACGTGGTGGCCCTCGGGCGGCTTCACCCCCTCAAAGTGCTTGTACAGCACCTCGGTCCCCGGGAAGATGAGGATGCGCAGCTGCTGCTTGGCCAGCCTGGCGGGAGGGTAGGGGGGCGGAGACAAGTAGGGTGCTTGAAGGTCCAGAGGTTTAGAGGGTGTGATTACAAGGGGCAGTGGGTTTGTGCGGTGGTGCCCAGTGCAACCCTAGCGCCATTGCACAGGATTGCGTCCCACAACAGCCTCCTTTCCAGCTGGCCAGCAGCCCTCACCGGACGTCGTCCTCCGGCATGTCCACAAAGTTGAAGCCGGCCTTCCAGGTCTCCACAGTCTCGTGCGCCGCTGGCAGCACCAGCGTGTGCACGCCCGACTGCACACGCAGGAGGTGGGGCACAAGGCGGGTCACCAGGCCGCAGGCAAAGCAGTGCAGGAGGAATGAACCGACTGGGCCCAGGTGTTTGCCAAACAGGCATGTGAGGCCGAAGGTCTCAGCAGCCAATCATTAACGGGTCAGTTGCTGCATTCAATGCCACACCAAGCCAGCACTTAGCGCCCCAGCTCGCAGCAGCCTGACCCAGCCCACAACCGCAACATGCCCACTAGCTCACGTCCTTCAGCAGCTGCTCGAAGCAGCCGACCAGGATGCGGGCGTGGCCCTGCCGCCGAGCCGTGTTCTTGGTGGCGATCAGCGGCAGCTCCGCCATCTGGGGGCCAAACACGCGGCAGATGGCAGCCACCACCGGCTTGCCCTACAGGGATGGCGGCAGGCGGCAGAGATAGTGTGTGGGCAGAGGCAGTAGGTAGTGTTTATGCAACGAGTGCTTCTGCCCGGCTGGCCTGGGGCTGAGGGCAGGAAGCGTGGCAAGCACAGGAGCCGTCGCCCTCTTGCCAGCCAGCCCCACACATGCGCAACTCCAGGCCAGCCCTCCTGCCAAGCCAGCCCCGCCGCTTGCCTTGTGCCGCAGCAGCAGGGTGAGGCAGTTGGAGTAGTCCCACTCGCCGGCGCGCCGCGCGTACAGCATGACGGGCAGCAGGTCGGTGTTCGAGCCCAGGTCCATGATGGGGTCGAACGACTCCTGCAAATGGCAGGTCGGTGTTGAGTAAGAAAGTGTGTCAAGGTTGATAAGGGCAGCAGGTCGGTGTTGAAACCCAGGTCCATGACCGGGTCGAACGACTCCTGCGAATGGCAGGCATGGTACAGTTGACGGAGGGCTGTGTTTGGCAGGGGGAGCAGGCAGGCAAGGCTGTAGTCCGCGCCAAGAGTGGATGCTGCTGCATGGCAGGCGAAGGCGGGAAGGCGCTGCGTGCAATCCCGGCGGCACCCGCACGACAGCACAGCACAGCTGCTCACCTGCAGGATCTCCTGCGCTGCCCGCAGCGACCAGCCGGTGGCCGAGCGGCCGTCCTTTCCGCGGAACACCTGCGGGGGGCATTGAAATGTTCGTCAGCATGCAGCGCTGTTGCATTTCCTGTTCTGGCACGTGCCAGCCCTTCAATGGGCTCCACAGCCCACCCGCCCAATGAAAACCAGTTGCCTACACCGATGCGGTGAGCAGTGCCCACGGCAGCAATCGGGCGGCGGCTGCCCGCGCAGAAGTGAAAACACTGCTGCACGTGCCTGCCAGGTGTGGCCTGGGTAGCCGGGGATGTCCATCTGCTGCCCCTGGATCGCGGCATTGATGTGCGCACGAATGCGCTCACACTCCTCGCTGCAGTGCCACTCGCCTGCAGGCGGGAGCAAAGTGAACGGGGCAGAGGGGCAGGCAAGGGTCAGGCATGGCAGCCAGGCACGGCACGCAGGGAAGGCAGGCATTGCCAAGGCAGGTGGTTGCCAAAATCGGACCAGCCATTCAGCCTTCACAACGCAGGTCGGCTCCCCTGGCTGTCGGCAGAAGCAAAAGCAGGCCGGCTGCTAACCCAGGTTGGCCTCAGCGCAGGCATTCTGACTGATCAACCAGAGGCAATGCGGCTAAGGATTTCACCCTGGCTCACCCTCGGGCACTGCGTCCAGGTCGCACTTGCCGCACTTTTTGAGGCAGCCCACGTGGAACTCGCGCTCGCACTGCGGGAATTTTTGGGGTGGTAGGGGGAGACAGATGCAATGAGAGGAGATGGAAAAGGTGCACCCTGCATGGAGGGTGTTTACCACGGGGTAGCCCATTTGTACAGGCGCCGCAGAGCGCAGCCAAACAGCCAGGCATGCATGTCAGGCGTATCTGCCCTACCCACCTGGTCGCACAACATGATCGTGCGAGGGCCAAAGCCGCCGCGCTGCACGTAAAGGAGGAGCAGGTGGCGCCAGCTCAGCTCAGTTGGAACGGGAGGTTTGGTAGATAAGCAAAACACCTAGGAACCTGCTGAAATGGAGTCGTTCCCGTGGCTTTCAGAAGCCAGGCAGTTGCGCTCAGCCTGTCAAGGCCTGCGCCCCGCGGCTTGCCTGGAAGTCGGTTTCGTGGCACAGCACGCAACCACCCGCCAGCGTGTCCAGCTCCGAAATGACCTCGCGCGCGCTGCGGGGGGAAGAAATTTAGTACAGAATGTTTGCCTGTGAGACAGACCGCCAGCGTGTCCAGCTCCGAAATCACCTCGCGCGCACTGCGGACGAAGGGCGGTCAGGGCAGAATGGCAGATGAAGCGAGGCGGCAAGAGGACGTTACACGCCGCGAGGTGTTTCGCCAGGCCCTAACCAGCCATAGGCACCATACAGTTGCACCATACAGTTGCAGATGCCTGCAAGTCTGCCAGTCAGGACCTGCACTCTGCGACACTTCACCAGCAAACCCACACTTCCCAACCGAACACGAAAATGAAAAGCCAGCTCACTCGTCGGCCACGTCCTCCAGCCCGTACTCCCCCCGGGCGGGCGCCTCCTCCTCCAGGTCTGGCAGCAGCGCGGCCATGGCCTTGAGTGTCATGCCCTGCAGGGGTGGGGGGAGGAGTGGAGAGGAGGAGGGTGTGTCATACGCTTGGTTGCACGGCAGGGAGCAGGCACGCAGAGGGGGTGACCAGTGCAAAAACTTGGTCCATGAAGACGCCGTAGTGCAACACAGAAAGGAGCAAGCACAGCCACACAAGCAGGAGGCAGCCAAACCGCCAGAAACAGTAAGGTAAGCTGAGGCTTACATCCGCGGTAAAGATGTTGTCGTAGCCCACCGCACAAAGCAAACAGGGGAACCCAATGACCAGATTTTTGATAACATAGATTCCTAAGAACTCACATCCTCGGTGAAGATGTTGTCGTAGGGCGCCCGCCGCTGGCCGCGCCCCGCGTGCGCCTCAAAGCCTGACGCGCTGATCAGCTGCGGCAGGGGGTGACCGGCAGGCATGAGGCAGATGAGACAGGCTCGGAAGGCTGCCTGATCGCTGGGTACAGAGCAAGAGTGCATTGCAGGACGCAGGCAATATCCTCTTCTCCGTGCTCCCTAATGCCCCAGCGCACCGTGTTGCAGCAGCCGCAGAGGATGCCCGAGGGGCCGCCGCGCTCCACAACCGCAACGCCCTCCAGCAGCATCTCGCCCTGCGCAAGGAGGGGTAAACAACATGAGTGATTGGCACAGACAGGGTTTGGGTTTGAAAGTGGACGAAGAGGCCCTTTAGTCAGTTGATCAAGTCCTCAAGACGCTCTCACAGCCAGGCCCAAGAGAATGCCGGCAGAGATCAGCCGCAGCTATGCAACACTGTGTTGCCTATCTGCTGCTCCAGCCAACCCAACCTCCCCAGCACCAGAGTGCCATCAGCAACCACACAGCACCAGGTGTCAACAAAAGAGCCCCACCTGTGTGGTGCGGTAGTAGAGCTTCTGGCCATTGACCAGCGCCCCCTCCTCTCCTTCAAACAGCCGCTTGTTCTTGTTGGAGCGAGCTCCGCCGCCCTGGCGGCCCAGGCGCGGCGCCCGCGGCGCAGTTGGCGCCGCCATGTGCACGCGCCCTGTGCCGCCGCCGCCGCCGCCTGCCTTGGGCGCCGCCGCTGGCGTGCCGCCCTGGCTGGCTGAGGCGCCGCCGCCGCCGCCACTCTCACGCGCCGCCTTGCTCAGCTTGCTGCTGCTGCCTGGCCGGCTCTTGCTGGCCTTGAGCGGCTTGAGGGCGGTGACCTGCATTGAGAGAAGGCGCAGGTGGAATGGCGGGGTGTGTTCAGCTAGGCAGGCTGGCAAACCGGCACCAGCCCGCAACCGGTGAGGCATGCAACCAGGCTGAGCACAGGCCATCAAACGCAGGCAGGTTAGCACCGCAGGTTGGCACCGCAGCGCAGCACGGCGCACCTGCTTGGGCTGCAGGGGCAGCGGCTGCGGCTTGGTGGTAATGCCTTGCGCCACGCACAGGGGGCAGAACCAGTCGCCCTGCGGACGGTGACGAGGGCACATGAGCGGGGCAGCATGAGCCTTTGGTGTGCTGACAGGGAAAGAGCATCATGCAAATTGGGAGGCTCGGCGGCCTCCATCATCGGCCTCCCACCCAGCCCAACCATGGCATGCACCCATCCAGCTCTTCCCACCCCCTCACCGATGGCGGCGCGTCCAGGCCCACGCAGGCGGGGTGGAAGGCGCAGTTGCAGCCGTCGCAGCACAGCAGGTCTCCGCCCTCCTTGCACTTGTAGCACGCGTCCATGTGCACATCCACCACCTGTGCAGAGAGGCAGTTGGGAGGGGAGTTGAATTGGCTGTACACAACCTGTGCGGTATGGTGTCTGTCTGCCGCAGCGCATTTGCCCAACAACCTGGCGACAAAAAACATGCACATCAGCTGAAGTTCTGCTGAAAGTTGATGCGCGAGCAAAGGCAGAACGTATCAGCTGCAGCGTCGACTTCGGTCGGCGCTGCGGAAAGGTGTAAAACTAAAAGCAAGGCAGAGTGTGCTCACCGAGGCCGCGGTCGCCATCTCGGGGCTGTTGATCAGGTTCAGCAGCTCCTTCAGGCTGCGGTTGTTGGCTGCGGGCGCATGGGAACCGAAGAGTTGAGAACAGTGAGACCGGGCTCACTGTGGGCACCGCCCATGCATGCACAAGCGCAGGCATACAGGCAGGGCCGTCGTCAAGTGTGCAGTGACTGCATGGCACTTGCAACATGGACAAGCTTCAGGGCAAGCGATTTCCACGGCCGCAGCGCACCTTCCATGAAGATGCCGTCCGCTGGCCGCCGGTCCTTGCTGCCCGAGTGCTCCTCAAACTCGCTGGCGCTCACATCCTGCAGAAAAATGGTGGGGTGGTACTAGATCAGTAGCGGAATGGTGGGGTGGCGTTGGATGAAGGGCCGAGGCAGATGGATGTGACAGGGTGCAGGCATGCCGCTTGGGTAGTCTGTTTGAATCCCCGCAGCCGCCGAGGACAGACATTCAAGGCAAACAAACATGATCCCCTAGGGGCGCACCTTGCCGTTGCACTGGCGGCAGTAGCAGGTGATGGCGCCCCGCTCGTTGAGCTTGCCGCGGTTGAGCAGCCGGCCGCTCTTGGCCTGGAAGCGGACGTCCTGCGGTGCAAAAAGCGAGGTGATGAAGAAAGTTAGGACAGCAGCTCTCGGCGCAGCTCTTGGCTTGAAAGCGAAGCGAACGTCCTGCAATGTGGGGGACAGAGCAGGCATGCCGCCGTGAGGCGGCATCAAAGGCATGGCTGTGTATAGGTGGCTGCAGGCCTTGCAGGCACAGAGACCAACAAGCAGACACGTGCGGAGCACTGGAGCGCATCAAACCTAAGCAGCCCCGCCTCACCATGCCCGCCAGGTGGTTGGTTTTCAGCACCATGCGCAGGTGCGCCACGGAGCCGCGCTGCATGCCCAGCGTGCGCCGCACCAGCGTGGCGATGCGCACCAGATCCATTCCAAACCTGGGGCGGGGAGGAGTGGAGTGGAGGGGGGTTATGTACGAAGAATGGCTGAAGTTGCGTGGAACAGCACATGCTGCCTGCTGGCCGCTCTGCCAAGCGCAGCACGGTCACAACAATTGCACCGCAGGCTTTCCAGCAGCCCCAACAGCGTCAACTGCAGCCCGACTGATGCATTGTAAGCAAACTCACTCTGCCTGCACCATTGCCAGCGCCTGTGCCGGCTCCAAAGACCCGGACGCCACAGTGGTGCCCTCAGCTGTGGCTGCAGCCCGAGCTGCCGCAGCAGCAGCCGGCCCCACAGCCTGGCCGGCGGCCGCCAGAGGTGGTGCTGCCCCCAGCTCTGCAGCAAGCCCAGCCGCCGGCCCGGCTGGTACGCTGGCGCTGCCTGCTGCTGGTGCCGCCGCTGGTGCCGCTGCTGCCTCGGGGGCCGACCCAGCACGGGTATCCAGCTCCTCACCCCACTCCGCGCCAGAGGGGCTCTTGGGCCCCCGAGGCTTGTAAGGCGTGGGCGCCTTTCCCACGGGCTTGCCAGCCAGCTGGAACAGGCGGTGCGACATGTGCGGCAGCACGCCGGACCGGCTCTGCATGTGTAATGGAGTGCGAGGACAGAGGGTGAGTGGGGTCTCAAGCTGAGGCAGGCTGCGGTTGCGTGCGTGGGGCTGTGCACCGGCAGCGTGAACAGGCACAGGGGAAGTGCTGGAAGCAGGCTGGCGGATTGAGCAACCACAGCATGCAGGCACAGCATGCAGCGCACGGGGACAGCAAGCAGCATCGAAATGGGCATGGGGGGCGCACGTTGAACACTTGGCCGGGGCACAGCGTGGCAAAGATATCTCGGAACGCACTGTTGCTGGCGGAGCGCCCGCGCTGCACCACAGGGACAACCAAGGGCAGCAGAAACGGAACAGTTGACCAGCGTGGGCATTGCAGGCACAGCATGTGCCAAGCTGAGGCTGCAACAATGGACAAGGGACCCACTCAGCCAGGCTGCCATGCAACCCCACAAGTTGGCACAACCACTGCCCCCTGCAGGGCCTTCCCCAACCACCTGCCGCCTCACCGTGGCCGGGTATCGCTCCTGTAGCCGCTGCCTCAGCTCCTCCTGGCTGCCGCACTGCCGCGCCAGCTCAATCAGCGGTGCCATGTCCACAGGCTTGGCTGGCTCCGGAGGCACAGCCGGCGTGCTGGCCCCCGCGCCACCACTGGCTGCTGGCGATGCCGGTGCGGCGCCGCCACTGCCGTCCTCTGTGGGCGAGGCGGTGGCAGGGCCGGGCTTGTCCGCCCGCTTGCGCTTGTTGGCTGCCGCCCTGCCATTCTCCTCCCCTGCCGCGTCAGGTGGGTCTGCCCCGCCGTCGGCTTGCTGCGCCGCTGCCGCCGCCTGCTGCTCCGCCTGCAGTGCCATGTGTGCGTGCCCGGCAGTCGCCTCCAGGATACGCATCGCTGCAGACTGCTCGGCGGGCCGGGGCGGTGACATGCCTAGGTCCATGCCACGCTGCGCCTCGTACGCCTGCGCCGCAGCAACAGCCGCCTGGGCGGCGGTGGCGGCGCGCCGCGACGGCCGCCCGCTGTCCAGCGCAATGGTGCCGTCAAAGCCCAGCGCGGCCATCTCCTTCTGCACGCGGCGCTGCCTCTGCAAACACAGTGAAGCAGGCAGATCGTGTGCTAGTTGCTGCATAAATGAGAAGGTCACCAGGCTGACTGGGCCGCACTTCTCAAAAAGTCGCTTGGCTGGCCGAAAAGGCGGCGGTGGGGCCGCAGCAGTGGCATAACAGTGACCCGGACAGCCTACAGGCACCTGCCTCACCTTGCTACTGGTGGAGGGGGCAGGCTCCCCAGACTCTGTTGTGCCTGAGGCGGGGCCTTCCGCCGACCCTGCCGCCGCCGCTGCCGCCATCGCCGCCTCGCTGTGTGGCATTTCCTGCTTCACGCCCGCTTGCTGCTGGAGGTCCGCCGCGCTGCTTCCCTCGCCGGCTGGATGCGCCTCAGATGTCATCCAGCCGGTTGGAGCATGCGTGGGGCTGCAGGTGGGGCGCGCGGTCGGGCAAGGGCTCGCGCCGTCGCCGCCGCCGCCGCTCCCGCCGCCTGCTGCTGGCCGGGCGCTGGCGCGCCGCTGCCGCTCGCTCTAGCTAGCGGGGAGGAGCAGGGACCAGCCGGCCGCCGCTCCTGCAGGCGCCGGGCAGCGAAGAGGGAGGGAGAGCGGTGTGGGCGCGCCGGCAACAACAGGGGCTGCGAGGCGGCCGCGGGCTTCTAGCAGTTGTTTGGAAGCTTTAGCAGCGCTCGGGGAGCACCCTGGCGCCGCGAGCGGAGCGGGCCAAACTGTTCATACCGCTTGGCGTTCTGTGGGCCGCCCGGTCGCTGCTACTGGTTCTGCAAAGCTCGATCGCTGCACTTACCGCTGGGAGAGCGCCGCAGCAGCGAGCTGCCTGCCAAGAGCCCTGCCCTGCGAGCTTTGGGGGGCCCTCCGCGTCGATGGGCAGCTTGAAGTGATCAGATGATCGCACCGGCGCGGGACTGGCCTGCACATCCCCAGCGCCGGGCCCCCGCAAATGCAGCGCTGTGCTGGCGGCGCCCCACACCCAACGGAGCAATTGCACCGCCCATTGACTACCCTGGATCATTACACTTGCTTGGGCAGAGCAGTGGGCCCATCCCCGCCCCCACCACTGCCTGTGCATCGTCCCTGCCTCTTCCAGGGCCTGGGCACTTCGGCCCACCCTCCCACAAGCCAGCAGCATGGCAGCACTGGCGGGCGCAGCGGCGGCATTGGCCCCAGCGGTCGCCGGCGGCGCGCACAAGGGCGCCGCCACCCTCTGCCGCTGGAGCGCCGCTGCTGCCCGGCCCGCCGGCCGCAAAGCAGCGACCGTGTGCCAACAGGCGCCAGAGCAGCGTGGCAGCCGCGTAGCAGCACGAGCAGCAGCAGCAGAGGTGCGTGCTGTTGCTCTTCCTGGCTGCAGCGGCAGGCCGGCACGCAGCAGCCCTGAAGCTGGCGGTGGACCTGTGGCCCCTGGTTGCCAGAATGCCAAGTTGCATGTGTTCTGCTCACCAGCTGGTTTGCATGCTTTGTTTTCCACCATCCCCTGGTTATGTAGGTGGTGCCCGCAGTGCCTCTCCCCACCCCGGCGCTCGAGCGGTTTGCGGCGGAGCTGCAGGCGGCGGGTGGGCAGCAGGAGCGCTCCCGCCTGCTGCTCGGCTATGCGCGGCAGCTGGCAGCCTACCCAGAGGCTGCTCGCACTGATGCCCACCGCGTGATGGGCTGCACTGCCCAGGTGGGGAGGGGATGGATTGGCTTGCAGCGGGCGTGAACATGCAAGCTGAAAGATGCAAGTTGTTGGGGCAGTTGCAGCCGCCGCTGGTCTGGAGCAGCCCTCCTTGCATGGTTTTGCGGGGCAGCTGCGCCATCTTGCCTTTGCCTGCATGGCCTCCTTGCTTCTGTGGCCAACTCATTGCTTCCTGCATGTCATCACACATGGTCACACAGCCTGATGTGCCCTGAGGTGTGTATTGCCTGCCATCCTGTAACCACACCACAGGTGTGGGTGTCTGCAGAGCTGGACGCTGCCGGCAAAGTGCGGTTTGCGGCCGACTCGGATTCGGAGCTGACACGCGGCCTGGCGGCGCTGCTGGTGGAGGGACTTTCGGGCCTCACACCTGATGAGGTGCTGCAGGTCAGTCGCTGCTGCACAACTAAATTGCATTTTGGAGTGGTTGAAAATCGCTAGCAGTGCTGCTGGTGGAGGGGCTGTCGGGCCCCACGCCCGATGAGGTGCTGCAGGTCGGTTGAATTGCTGCACAATCTGCACCATGATGCAGTGGCTGGCTGCCCCAACTTGCGGCCAACGCCACCTGCTGGTTGCCTGTCAAGCAACTGCCCCTTGCCAACGGCTGGCTTGCTATGCGTCCGCTGTGCCTGCAGGTGGACCCCGCCTGCCTGGGGCAGCTGGGGCTGGGGCCTGCGGTGCTGACCCGCAGCCGCGCCAATGGCTTCCTCAACATGCTGGGTGAGGCGCTGCTCACGCGCACAGCTGTGTTCTGGGGTCCTCCAGCATGCAGCTGTGCTTCACATCCGCAAGCTTGGGGGTCTAGGTTAGCATTTGCCCCATCGACTGCCAAAAGGTTTCGTGCTGCTTGAAAGGAAATCACCTGCCCACTGAATGTTGCGCGTTTCTCCTGTGCACGCATTGATGTATTGCAGAGAGCATGAAGAAGCGGGCGCGCATGCTGGCGGGCGACCTGCCGCGCTTCCCCTCGCTCCTCATCACTGCCGACGGCACCGCGGCACAGGGCGCGTTTGCAGAGGCGCAGGTGGGGCACAGGGCATGGCTGGTTGTTGTCCTGGTGGGGTGGCGTGGTGTGTACATGGGCGGGCAAGGCGCAGGCCTTCGTAGCTTGCCATTGCTGTCATCTCCTGCAGAACAAGGCTCCTGCGGCCCGACCCCAAATTTGTTGGCGCGCCTATGCCTGTCTGCAACAAGGCAATTTCAAACGTGCACCCTGCCTATACGTCCTCTTGCCTGCAGAACAAGTTCCTGCGGCCCGACCCCGCTGTGGTCGACGCGCTGGTGGCGCAGCTGCAGGCCAAGAAGGTCGGCGTGGTGGCACACTTTTACATGGACCCCGAGGTGCAGGGCGCGCTGTCCTCGGCAGGTGGGCGCGTGCTGCTGTTGGATGGCTGCATATGCTTGCCTGCCTTCCTAGGGTTGCAGTGCTGCATTGTCGCAGCCACTCGACTGCACTGCCCCTGCAGCACTACCTTGACAGAGTGTCAAACCGCCGCCTGTGCCTGTGCAGCTGAGCGCTGGCCGCACATCAACATCAGCGACTCACTGGTCATGGCCGACGGAGCGGTCAAGATGGCGGAGGGCGGCTGCAAGTGAGCCTTTGGTGTGAGGGAGGTCTGCCGCCATGCAGCGAAGGGATATGGCCATGTGAAAGGATGCAGCACGCAGGAAGAAGTGGTGGGGGTAGACTCGCAAGTGCAGCTGCAAGCGAGCCGTCATATTCTCACCCCACTTGTTTGCCTGTTGCTCATCCAGGGCCATTGCGGTGCTGGGCGTGGACTTCATGAGCGAGAATGTTCGGGCAATCTTGGACGAGGCGGGGCACAAGGACGTGGCCGTCTATCGCATGGCGGCAGGTGCGCATGTTGCTCGCTGCATTTGGAGAGTCTGCGTTGGTTGCGTGCTGACCTATCCTGGGATGGCAACCCTCTGATGGGGAGGCGGTTGCCCATGTGCAATCAGTTGGCTGCTTTGCTGGCTGAGGTAGTTGTAGCCTCACACGCCCTCCTCACACCCCTGCCTCCCTCCATCCCCCGCCACCCCACCTGCGCTTGTGCAGAGTCCATCGGCTGCTCGCTGGCCGAAGCGGCCGAGAGCCCGGCCTATGAGTCGTACCTGTCTGAGGCGGGGGCCACCCCCAACTCCCTGCACGTGAGCGGCGCCTGGCTCGGCTCGGCGGCTGGGTGTAGCTCGCTGTGATCCCGCTTGTGGGCTGGCGCCAGCCGGTGACTGTGTCTTGAGTGACTGTGTCTTGGTACAGTCGCAATCTTGCGAGGGCCGGCATCAGCTGGCTCGTTGCATGTGGCGCCAAGTGTCCTGCCTTGCCCCTCCACGGCCCCTCCCTCCCTCTCCAGGTGGTCTACATCAACACCAGCCTGAAGACCAAGGCGCTGGCGCACCAGCAGGTGCCCACCATCACCTGCACCTCGTCAAACGTGGTGCAGACCGTGCTCACCGCCTTTGCACAGGTGGGCGGCAGCTGCTGTTGCTTTGGGGGGCACTTGTAGAGCGTCGTTTTAGAATGGCGCCGCAGTTTTGCCGGCCTGCATGGGCTGCTGGCCTGCATAAGCGGCCTGCCTGCATGCATGCCTGAGCACCGCCTGCTGTGGTGGATGCCATCGGGCAGCAAGCAAGCCAGGGCTGTATGGCCCTAACATCCTGCAAGCCGTCGCCCTGCCTTGCACCAATGTGCTCCCTGATCACCTTTCCTCCTGCCTCCAGGTGCCGGACGTGCACGTGTGGTACGGCCCCGACACCTACATGGGCCGCAACCTGGCCCAGCTGTTCCAGTCGCTGGCGCAGATGAGGTGAGGGGTGTTGTGTTGTGGTACAGCTGGGTGCAATGCTGAGGCGCACTGGGCATGCCGGGTTGGGTGCAATGCTGGGCTCATGGACTGGCCGGGTGCCCTGTCGATTTGGGCTGATTCGGGTGGATGTCCGGCACGTTGGTGGTCAAGTTGGCTGTGCTGGATTGCAAACAGCACCACAGATGTCTGCGACCCCTGCTGCCTGACCATCCATAACAAACCCCGCTTGTTGCTGCCCGCCTCCCCGCAGCGACGAGGAGGTTCGGGAGCTGCACCCCGCCCACACGCAAGCCTCCATCCGCTCGCTGCTGCCGCGGCTGCGCTACTTCGACCAGGTGCTTGCGCTTGGGCACATCTAGCGCCTGGGTGTTGTGCTTGCGCTGGGGTACAGCCAGCACCTAGGTGATGTGCTTGCGGTGGGCTGCAGCATGCAGCATTAAGCCGAACTCACAGGTGCATCCCTCGCAACCCTTCATTCAGCTCGTTCCCCCTCCCTGTCTGTGCAGGGCACCTGCATCGTGCACCACTTGTTCGGCGGCGAGGTCTGCGAGCTGGTCAAGTGAGATTCTCAACTGCTGTTTTTGTTTAGGCAGTTCGTGCATGAGTGGCGAGCAGCTCCATGAGGTTGGGCAGGCAGGAAAATGAGGTTGGGCAGGCAGGAGACGCACGTGGGCTTGCCGCGCAGCGCTGCTACTCCCCAACGTGTGCGTTGCTGGCACGCCCGACCCAGACCCATGGCTTGCAGTTTGAGTCGCCTGATGCCCCTTCCTTCAAGCACCCTCCGTCGCTCAACTCACTGCCTGTGCGTTGTCTGGCCACCTGCAGGGAGGGCTACCGGGACGCCTACCTCACCGCTCACTTTGAGGTGCCTGGCGAGATGTTCAGCCTGGCCATGGACGCCAAGCGGCAGCGCGGCATGGGCGTGGTCGGCTCCACGCAAAACATCCTGGACTTCATTGCAGCCAAGTGAGCGGGTTTTGAGGCTGCCTGCCTGTGTAGTCTGCTTGTCTGCAAGCAGGGGCATGCTCGCATACAGGCGGGGCATGGCAGGCACGCAAGTTTAGGTTTGCCAGTAGATTGCAGAACATCGGCAAGCCGCAGTCTCACTCACCACACTCTTGAACCTGCTCTCCCTTTGCAGGCTGACGGACGCGCTGGCGGCGCCCTACCCCGACCGCCTGCAGTTTGTGCTGGGCACCGAGAGTGGCATGATCACCTCCATCGTGCGCAAGGCGAGTTCCGTCGGTTGAAGTATGTTGTGATCCCAGTGGGCTCTTGTTGGGGAGGCTCCGAGAGTGGCATGATCACCTCCATCGTGCGCAAGGCGAGTTGTGTGGGTTGAGGGCTTGTGCAGAGCTTGTGCAGAGCATGGGTTCAGCGTTATTGGGAAGAGTGTTGCAATCCCAGTGGGTTCTTGTTGGGGAGGCACAGAGAGCGGCATGCTCACCTCCATCGTGCGCAAGGCGAGTTGTGTTAGTTGAAGAGTGTTGTGATCCCAGTGGGCTCTTGTTGGGGAGGCACAGAGAGCGGCATGCTCGCCTCCATCGTGCGCAAGGCAAGTGGTGTTGCGAGAGGGCTTTTGCAATGCACAGCTTGTGTTGGCTGATTTTGTTGGGGAGGCGCAGGGAGCAGCATGGGCAGCTCCATCGTGCGCAAGGCGAGTTGTGTTAGTTGAAGAGTGTTGTGATCCCAGTGGGCTCTTGTTGGGGAGGCACAGAGAGCGGCATGCTCGCCTCCATCGTGCGCAAGGCGAGTGCTGTCCCTAGAATGCTGTTGCCGTGCACAGCTTGTGTGGAGCGTGGGTTCAGCGTTGTTGGGGAAGCACAGAGAGCGGCATGCTCGCCTCCATCGTGCGCAAGGTAAGCGTCAACAGTTCCTGGGAAGTGTGCGGTCAACACATCCGCAGCACGCTGCCCTGGGGCATGCTCTCAAGCGGAGCGCCTGCCCACGCCCCATGGCCTGACCCCTGCTTGCCCTCCCCCCAGCCTCATCTGCTGCCTCAGCTTGCCTCACCCCTGCCTGCCCTCCCCATTTCTGCCCTTGCCGCAGGTCCAGGGCATGCTGCGCACTGCGGGCCGCAGCGACGTGTCTGTTGAAATTGTGTTCCCTGTCAGCCCGGAGGCCATCACCACAGACAAGCAGGCGGGCGCGGCACAGGTGCGGTTTCATTATGTCTGCTGCCGGGCTTGGGTTTGCCAAGCTCAGCTGGATGGGCCAGGCATTGCACTCGACTGCTGTGCTGCCTCCTTGGCCAACGCCAGGCACCGTGGTGGCTCACACCTGCCTGCCCTCCCTTCTGCCCCCTCTTCCCCTTCGCACAGACACAGCTGCCCAGCGGCCTGTCAGTGGTGCCGGGCCCCGCTGGCGGCGAGGGCTGCAGCCTGGAGGGCGGCTGCGCCTCCTGCCCCTACATGAAGATGAACAGCCTGGCGGCGCTGCAGACGGGTGAGCGCTGGGAATGCTGCGCTTTGCTGCAGGCTGCCCTCAGTGCACTTGCGGCATGCATGCTTACCTGGTTTACCAGCCCTGCTGCCGTTGCACTCCATTGCGCTAATCAACACTCTCTCGCTGGAGGTCCTGGCTGCCTTCAAGCCGTGCTCCGCAATTACCCAAGCCGTGCTTCCCACCACTATTTATGCGCAGTGTGTGAGCGGGTGGGCACCCCCGGCGAGGCGCTGCTCGAGGCCTTCAAGCCGCGGCCGTACACGGAGCTGGTGGGCGGCAAGACCATGGCTCAGGTGCGTATTTAATGCATGCAATGTTTGCCTAACTGACAATGCCTTGTGTGCGCAGGGGTTGTTGTTGTTGCCTGTCGCTCAACGTGCGCTCGGGTGCTGGGCTGCGCAGCTGTGCTGCCACATGCTGCTCAAGAGCACAAGCATTGCACCGCCCCTTTCCACCGCTGCGCAGGCCGGCTGCGTGCCCATCCTGCACATGCGCGGCTTCCAGAAGGGTGGGCAGCTGCCGGCAGACCTTGTGACCGACATCCAGGGCCGCCACTCAGCATGAGGCGCACATCAATCGATGCAAGACAGCAGCCATGGCAGCCCACTTTACCAGCTGCTCCCGACCACACAGCCGACAACCACTGCGCCGCACAATCTCCAGATGCTGCATGCCCGCATTGGTCTGCAACCTGTTGACATCTCTGCTGAATTCATCTGCCACAAGAAGGGAATTGAATCCTCTTTCATGTCACCTCCGCGTGTGTAAGCGCAGTGGCCGGCTGCGCCTTTGGGTGAACAGGCTTGGATCAGGCTGAAGAACAAACGAGGCACTCCTGGCTTGGAAGCTGCCAGCCAGAGGTCGGGCAAGCATGGGAGGCCAGGGATTGTGCGCCCGTGTGGCGCCCTGCGGAAGATGAATAGGCTCGGCGGCCCTGCTCGAGGGGCGCGCTTTGGACGGGCATTTGATCTCGCCTTTGCGTCACACAACCGCCTATAGTGAGCACAATGGCCGAGCAGCCGCCTGCCTCCGATGGCAAGCAGCCGCCTTCCTCGGATGGCAAGCAGGCTTGCTCGTTCAGACAGCGGCCCAGCGGCCCCCCACTGCGCAAGCAGGTGGTGATCATCGGTGCCGGCATCGGGGGCCTCACCGCGGCGAGGGCTCTGCTGGACGCTGGCTGCGAGGTGCGGCGAGCGCAGTGCGGTTGCCCAACGCGCCCCAGCCACCCAGCCGCTTGAACTTCACCCGCTCAATGCCCTTGAACTTCACCCTGCATCCCGTCGACTCCCCCAGGTGGCCGTGTTTGAGCAGCGCTCGCTTGACGCCACGCTGAGCGGCCCCTCGGGCCTGGGCCTCGTGAACAATGCCCTGAACGCGCTGTGCCTGCTGAGCGGCAGAGAAGAGGGTGCCTGCCTGGCTGAGGACGTGGCAGCGGTCGGCATGGAAGACCGCTGGTTCAAGATGACCACCCAAGCAGGTGTGCACGGTTGTTCTTGTGCCGGTTGTTTTCACAGCGGACAGCAGGCTGCGCTGAGCACTGGGCAGCTTTGGGCCAAGTACGTCAAACATGGGGTGCGGGTGGAGCGCCGTGGACGATGTGTGGCTGATCAAGTACCTTGCATCTCCCACTCCCTCCCGCAGGCGCGCTCATACAGGCGTACCCCATGGGTGGCGTTCGCTCAACCAGCGCCGACTCCATCGGATGCTTCTCGCTCACCCGCCCCAACCTGCAGCGCACGTTGTATGCTGCGCTGCCGCCGGGCACTGTGACTTGCGAGGCCTCCTTCCGCTCGTTCGCCCTGCGGGAAGATGGCAGGGTGGAGGTGACCCTGGCCGTGAGCGGCGGCTACCACGGTGGAAATGGCAGCATCATGGGCGGCAGTGGCGGGACTCAGGCACAGGGGTCAGCAGAGGGGGCAGGAGGAGAGGGAGCAGAGGCTGTGGAGCGAGTGGAGGTGTGTGACATCTTGGTGGGCGCTGATGGCATCCGCTCCCGCGTGCGCACCTGCCTAGAAGGTGGGTGGGGTGGGGTGGTTGTAAGGGCAGCAGGCCGGCTGTGCTTTCAACTCGCTGAGGACAGTTGGGGAGCGGCTGGCTGTTGGCTGAATGCGGTTGTTCCAGTGCACAACAACACATGCACCCTTGCTCCGGTGGTTCCTTGTCAAACAATGTACGCTCCGGCTTGCACATTGCTTGCAGAGCGCCAAGGCATCGAGGCGCGCCACCCGCAGTACTCTGGCTACGCTTACAACCGAGGGCTTGTGGACCTGTCCCAGTGGCCGGGTGGGTGACAGTGTGTCGGGGCCAGGGGCAGGGGGAGGGCGGGGATGTGCGAAGCAGGAGCAGCCAACCGGCAGGCTGATTACTGCTGCCCAGTGCCCTGACGCTTGCTTCAGAAGCCACAGACCTCTTGCCACAGCCCGCGTTCAATGCAGTGCTTCTCTGCTATGCTGCTGCGGCCCCACCCTGCAGGCGGCGCGGCGGGATGGCAGAAGCAGTGGGCCGGCGTGCACCTGGTGTATGGCACCTGCGGCGCTGGCATCATGTACCAGGCAAGTTGGATGCCTGCGGCGGTTGTATGCGCGCATTTG
>VFQQ010000980.1_pt1 | contig 45481 bp, 45 predicted proteins | sample 3512341 | NCBI WGS metagenome assembly VFQQ01 (sample SAMN10412373, study PRJNA504923) | tailings metagenome | isolation source: Relicate 2 Philex TSF1 revegetated site | place: Philippines: Tuba, Benguet | collected 2017-08-29 | reverse complement strand
ATGGCGCCGCGGATGCGCGTGGTGGCATAGGTCGAAAAGGCAAAGCCGCGTTCCTCGTAGTTCCGGCTCGCCTCGATCAAGGCGATCAACCCCGTCTGGATCAGATCGTCGAGTTCGCTGGTCCGTGCCACCCGCGAGAACACCTGCCAGGCGATCTTGCGAACCAGCGGTGCATATTCCTCGACCAGCGCTTCGACATTTTCGCCATAGCCACGCGCGCGGGCGGCGCGGGGTGCCGATGCGGAAAATTGCTCGGCGGGCTCAATTCTCATGGGGTTGGTCCTCCATATGCGCGTCGGGACCGGTCGCGAGGCGCGGCATTTCGGCGCCGATCGTCGCGACGATTTCGGTCTGCTTGTTGGCCGGGATTTCGAGGTACGAGATGACGGCGACGTCGGGGAATGTGGCGCGCACCAGCCGCGACAGCGCCGAGCGGCAGAGCGGCGAGGCGACCAGCGCAAAGCTGCGCGTCTGGAGCAGCAGCGGTTCGACTGCCTGGCCGACCTGTTCGATGATCTTCATCGCCATGCCATGCTCGAACGGCCATTCTGCCCCCGGATTGGCGCGCACCGACTGGTTGAGCAGCATTTCGATGTCGGGGCTGAAGGTGACGACGGGCAGCGGCATCCGGCTCGGCACGATGGTCTGGACGATCAGCGCGCCGATGCGCTGGCGCACTGCCTCGACCAGATCGACTTCGCTCAGCTGCTGCGCCGCCAGCGTGACCATCGCCTCGGCGATCTTGCGGAAATCGCGCAGCGGCACGCGCTCGACGAGCAGCGCCTTGCACAGGCCGGCCACCCGCGGCAGCGCATAGCCCTGCGGGCTCAGATTCTGGGCCAGCTGCGGATAATGAATCTTCAGATTGTCGATCAGCGCCTGCGCATCGTCGATGCCGAACAGTTCGGCGGCCGACCCGACGATGCTGTTGTTCAGGTGCGTCGCGACCACGGTCGCCGGATCGACGACGGTATAGCCGGCGGCGATCGCGTCGTGCTGCGTCGCCTTCGGTATCCACAGCGCGTCGAGTCCGAAGGTCGGATCCTTGCACGGGCGTCCGGCCACCTTGGTGACGAGGTCACCCGAATCGAGCGCGAGCATTTCGTTGGGGAACACCTCGTCCTCCCCGACGATCACCCCGGCGACCGAGATGCGATAGACATTGCCGGGCAGCGACAGGTCGTCGCTGACCTTGACCGGCGGCACGACAAAGCCGAGTTCTTTCGACAACTGGCGGCGAATGCCGGTGATCCGCGTCATCAGCGGCGCACCCTTGCGCTCGTCGACCAGGCTGACCAGCGCATAGCCGATTTCCAGCTGGCACGCGCTGGCGTCGCTGACGTCGGCCCATTCGATGTGGTGCGGATCGAGCGCCGGTGCGGCCGGTTCGGGCGTTGCGGCGACCGCGGTTGCCGAACGACGCAGGTGCCAGCCGACGGCAAAGGACAATGCTGACGCAGGCAGGATCAGCATCTGTGGCATCGCCGGCACGAGTCCGAGAATGAACAGGATGCCGCCGACCGCCATCCAGACCGACGGCGCCGAGAACTGGCTGCCGATCTGGCCGCTGAGGTCGAAAGGCGACGCGACGCGGGTTACAATGGCGGCAGCGGCGATCGACAGCAACAGCGCCGGGATCTGCGCGACCAGCGCGTCGCCGATCGCGAGCGTCACATAGGTGCTGCCCGCGGCGGAAAAGCTGAGGCCATGGCTGAACATGCCCAGGATCAGGCCGCCGACAATGTTGACGAACAGGATCAGCAGGCCGGCGATGGCATCGCCCTTCACGAACTTCGAAGCACCGTCCATCGAGCCATAGAAATCGGCTTCGGTCGCCACTTCCTGGCGCCGCGTTTTGGCTTCCTCGGGCGTCAGCAACCCGGCGTTGAGATCGGCATCGATCGCCATCTGCTTGCCGGGCAGCGCGTCGAGGGTGAAGCGCGCCGACACTTCGGACACACGACCTGCACCTTTGGTGATAACGACCATGTTGATGATCATCAGCACGAAGAACACGAACAACCCGACAACATAGTCGCCGCCGATCAGCACCTGGCCAAAGGCCTCGATCACATGGCCTGCTGCCGCGGTGCCCTCGTGGCCGTTGACCAGAACGACCCGTGTCGACGCGACGTTGAGCGCAAGGCGGAACAATGTCGCGAGCAACAAAACTGTCGGAAAGGACGAAAAGTCGAGCGGTTTGGCGGCCGACAACGCGACCATCAGGATCGCGAGACTGATCATGATATTGCCGACAAAGCTGATGTCGAGGATCAGCGGCGTCACCGGGATCACCATCAGCGCGACCAGGATGAGCATCCCGAGCGGCAGGGCCGAGGCGCCGGCAATGCGCCCGAGGTTGCGAAGGTTCAGCGCGGAGGTCATACGGCGCCGCCCGACAGCGAGGCCAGCCGCCGATACGCATCGGCGGCAAAGCCCATCGAAAGTTTTTTCGGCATGGGTTGAATATCCATCATGGGGAGGGGCGGGCGGTTGCCGCCGCCGGCGAGGCCGCTGTCACTGCGGCTGTGCGCCGCCCAACCCGCCGGCGCGAAGGCTTTCATATTTTCGGTCTTGCCGCCGTTCTCCAGCTTGGCGCGGAAACGGTCGCGGATCTCGCCAAGGCTGCGCATGCTGCCGTCGGGGGCGTAAAAGACCGAGCGGTTGGCGGCGGCGGCTTCGGGCATCATCGGCGCGCCGGGCTGGTCGGGATTGGCGTCGAGCGCGGCCAGGAAACGGGCGGCGCCGCCCGATCCCAGAAAATGGGCGAGATACAGGTCGACGGGTTCGGCGCTGCGACCAATCCGGCTTTCGAGATAAGCGCGGTTGTCGCCGGTCAGTGCCGCCGCCATCGTCGACGCCGCAAACGGATCATCGCGCAGATCGAATATCTGTTGCCGCAACGCCGGGTCGGCGACGGTCAAGCGTCCCGACGCGTCGCGGCCGATCGCCTCGGCCGCCCAGGCCAGACCATGATTGGCTCCGTGGCGGTCGAGCGTCGCGAGCCACGTCTGTTTGGTAAATTGATACAGGCCGCGCGCCGACGAGGTTGCCGCTTTGGCGGTCGGATTATAGCCGCTCTCGACCCGCGCGACGTCGACCAGATAGTCGAAATCGATGCCCGTGCGCGCCGATGCCATTTGCACCGCGTCCACAACGGGTGCGGCGATGTGGCGGCCTGGCTGGGAATTGCTGACGACGTTCATAATCTGGTTCCGCTGGTTCGGCGAAACCAAAGCAATCATCGTGCCATTTAAGGTTAATGGCAGATATGCAACTATTTATCAGTAGCTTAATGCAGCTCCACGATGATGGATGCCGCGAATTTCGTGGTTCCTGTCAATCCGCTGACGCGTCCAGTCCTTCAGCACGTTGACGCGGATCGCTGCCGCTTCGAGCTGGCGCAAGGTTTTGCCGATCAGCAACTGGGCACGCTGTTCGCTGCCGGCCGGAATGCCGGTGCCGCGAAACAGGATAACCGCCGTGGCGAGCTCTTCGGTCGCCGCGATGATGGCGCCTGCGTCGTGGCCGTCGAGCGCGTCGACCAGCGTGTCGAGCCGCGATTGCACATCGTCCAGCATCATTCGCCCCCGCCATTGTGATAGTCGATCATGGCGCTGGCGATGATCGCGGGATGCACACCATAGTTGCCGCTGGCGATTGCGGTGCGCAACGCGGCGACGCGGCCGACATCGACGGGCGGCGCTTCGGTGGCGAGCGCCGCCGACAGCCGGACAAGGCGCGCGACCGGCACATGGTCGGCGACCGGCTGCGCCGACGCTGCGGCGCGCGTCTGCGGCGCCCCGGCGTCGCGCGTGACGCTGCGCGGCGGGGCCGCGCGGACGATGCCGCCGACGGGTCCGATCTTGCTGCTGTCACCCGACATAAATGCCTCCATCCGATGCCGTCAGAAACATGACGGCGCGGTTCACGAAGGTCTTAACGGATGCTTGCCGCGACGATTAAGGCGGTTCGCCGATTTTGGCAAAAGAATGGCCCGGCGATGTCGGAATGCCGAGCATCACCGGGCCAGGGGCAGGGTAGGTTGCTGAGGAGAGGTGCGCGCGTTGCGACGCCGGCCCGTCTCAGTCGATCAGGCGGGCACGACCGGGACCGGTAACGGTGGCGCTGAGCGCCGACTTTGTGTCACTGCCGCGCAGGCCGATGGTCTCGCCGACGCGGCCATCCTGGGTCGCGACGGCTGTGTAGCTGACCGAATAGCTGTCGGTATCGATGGTGACGCGAACATTGTCGCCGCGGCGGATGACGGGCGCCGCAACCGCCGGCCTGGCAAGGCTGGCCGGGACGGCAACCGCGCCGTCCGGGGTGGATAGCGGAACGCGCAAGCGCCAGCCGATCGTGGCACAGCGGACCGCCAGCGCATTGGCGTCGATCGCGGTCACCGACACCTGTTCGGGGCAGCGTGCAAGTTTGATCCGGCGATCAATCGGGGTTGCGGTGCGGCCGAGCGCGCTGGCCACCATCGCGGTCAGCGCGTCGATGGTCTGCCAGTCCTCGCTGGCCTGTTCGGCGCAGGCGGGCGTTGCCGCGGCGGTTGCCAACGCCGCACCGGTGGCAAGGCACAACGCCCGGCGTAGGAAAGTGGTGGCGGACAAGATCGATCTCCTTATGCTCCGACGGACTGTTCCTGCCCGGTGCAGGAAGCGTGCCAGTCGCGCTTTGGGGCGCGTGTCCGTCAGCGGAAAATGGCGCGCGTCGGATTTTTGACGTCGATGCCCGGCAGTGCGGCCGGCAGGCCATCAACCCCATATAAATACGCGGTTTTCCGATTTTGGCACGGTGATTGCTTCATTCCTTGTGTCTTCCGCGCGCCTGCACCGGTTCCGGCCGGTCGGGCAAGCGGCGAAGGAAGGATAGTGATGATGGCATCCGAGAAACTCTTTGGCCTGCATGCGACAGCGCTCCAGCTGCGCAGCCAGCGCATGATGATGCTCGCGTCGAACATCGCCAATGCAGCTACGCCGGGTTACAAGGCGCGCGACCTGGATTTTGCCAAGGCGCTCGATCTTGCCAAGCGGGGCGCCGCGACCGAGGGCGCGATTGCCTATCGCGTACCGGTGCAGGCGTCGCTCGACGGCAATACCGTCGAAATGGCGACCGAACAGACGGCGTTTGCCGAAAACGCCCTCGCTTACCGGTCCAGCCTCGCCTTCCTCAACGGCCGCGTCAACACTTTGACGCGCGCGATCAAGGGCGAATGACGATGAACGGCAACTTCTCCGTCTTCGACATCAGCGGTCGCGCGATGTCGGCGCAGCTCGTCCGGCTCAACACCACCGCTTCGAACCTGGCCAACGCCGGGACGATCGCGGGCAGCGAGGCCGAGGCCTTCCGCTCGCTCAAGCCCGTCTTTCGTACCGTCATGGACGCCCACGGGCGCGCGACGGTGCAGGTCGACCAGGTGACGACCTCGAAAATGGCGCCATCGAAACGGCACGATCCGTCGAACCCGCTCGCCGACCAGGACGGCAACGTCTGGCAGGCCGCGGTCGATAGCGCGGCCGAGATGGTCGAGATGGTCGAAACGGCGCGCCAGTATCAAAGCAACGTCCAGGTCCTCGAAACCGCAAAGGGTCTGATCAACGAAACGCTGCGGTTGGGACAGTAACATGGCCGTCAACAACGTCACCACCAACAACAATGTCGTGCTGCAACCGCCCGGAACCGGGCAGCAGATGGGCCAGCGCGATTTCCTGCGGCTGATGACGGCGCAGCTGTCGCAGCAGGATCCGTTCAATCCCGTCGATAACCAGCAGATGGTGGCCCAGATGGCCCAATTCTCCAGCCTTGCCGGGATCAACGAGACCAATGTGACGCTGCAGAAAATTTCCGAACAACTGTCGGCACAGACGCAGCTGCTCAAAGACATCAAGGCCGCCACCCCGGCGCCGACTCCCGCCACCTAAGGAAGGAACAACCCATGTCATTCTATATCTCGCTTTCGGGCCTCAAGGGCGCCCAGACCGACATGTCGGTCATCTCGAACAACATCGCCAACGCCGGATCGGTCGGCTTCAAGCGCAGCAAGGCGCAGTTCGGCGACATTTTCGCCTCGTCCCCGACCCAGTCGACCAAGATGATCGCGGGACAAGGCCAGCGGCTGAACGGCATCACGCAGCAATTCACGCAGGGGTCGTATGAATCGAGCGAAAAGACGCTCGACATGGCGATCGTCGGCGAGGGCATGTTTGTCGTGAAGGGTGCGCCGCCGCGCGAACAGGTCACCTATACGCGCAACGGTGCTTTCACGGCGACGCCGGACCGCAACGTCATCGATACGACGGGGCAGAAACTTCAACTGTTGCCGGTCGATGCTGCCGGCAATGTGACCGACAACTCGCTTGCCGGAATGTTCGATTTCGTGCTGCCCGAAGGCGCGCCGGGCGATCCCACCGCGCAGCTGGTCAATGTGTCGATCGGCCTCGACGGGCTGGTCACCGCGACCTTTGCCAATGGCGAAGCCCAGACGCTGGGCAAGATTGCCATGGCGACCTTCCCGGCAATGGAGGGGCTGCGCCCTGTCGGCGACGCGCATTGGCAGTCGTCGGGCGAAAGCGGCCCGCCGACCATCGACGCCGCAACCAACGGCCCGATGGGCGCAATCCGCTCGGGCGCGCTCGAACGCTCGAACGTCGATATCACCGAAGAACTGGTGATGCTGATCGGCGCGCAACGCAACTTCCAGGCGAACGCCAAGGCGATCGAGGGCGCGTCGCAGCTGACCCAGACCATCATCAACATGCGTTGATCCTGCGCGATTAACCGCCTGACCGGAGCCATGCCATGGACCGCCTTATCTATACCAGCCTTACCGCGATGCGGGGCAGTCAGGCCCGGCAGACGGCGATCGCCAACAATCTGGCGAACGCGCAGACGCCCGGGTTTCGGGCCGACATGGCCGAGGCGCAGGCGCTGTGGCTGAACGGCAGCGGCGCCAATGCGCGCGCCATGTCGTCCGAGGAAGTACTCGGCGCCGACATGCGCGCCGGCACCATCACCGCAACCGGCCGCGATCTCGACATTGCCGTCCAGGGCGATGCGCTGCTGGTGGTGCAGGCCAAGGACGGCACCGAGGCCTATACACGCCGCGGCGACCTGCAACTGTCGCCCAGCGGGCTGCTCACCACCGGCGACGGTCACCCGGTCCAGGGCGGCCAGGGTCCGGTCACCATCCCCCCCGCCGACGCGGTTACGATCGACGTCGAGGGCCGGGTATGGATCGTTCCTGCGGGCGGCGATGCCGAAAATCCGCAGGAGGTCGACCGGCTGCGGCTGGCGACCCCGGCGGGATCCGACATCGTCAAGGGGCTCGACGGCCTGTTCCGCGTCAAGGGCGACGGCATCCTGCCCGACGACCCCGAGGCGCGGCTCGTGACCCGCTCGATCGAAGGATCGAACGTCGCCGCCACCACGGCGCTGGTCGAAATGATCGAAGCGAGCCGCAGCTGGGACAATCAGCTGAAACTGATCAGCGATGCGCGCGAGATGGACAGCGCCACCGCCAGCCTGATGCAGCTTCCCCGTTAAGGAGACAATGACATGAGTTTCGGTGCCTTGCACGTCGCGCGAACCGGTCTGGATGCCCAGAGCTTCCGGATGCAGGTGATCGCCAACAACCTCGCCAACGTGAACACCACAGGGTTCAAGCGCGACCGCGCCAGCTTTGAAACACTGAGCTATCAGATGATGACCGCGCCGGGTGCGCCGTCATCGGCGGAAAACCGCTATGCGACCGGGCTCAACCTCGGCACCGGCGTGTCGCTGGGCGGCACGTCGCGCATCGATACGCAGGGGACGTTCGCCACCACCGGCAACGCGCTCGACATCGCGATCGACGGCGCCGGCTATTTTCAGGTGGAAATGCCCGACGGGCGGACTGGCTATACCCGCGCGGGGAATTTCGGCCGCGCGCCTGACGGTACGATCGTGACCTCTGACGGCAAGCCGCTGACCCCCGCGATCCAGATACCTGAAGATGCCACCAACGTGTCGATCGGCGCCGACGGCACGGTATCGGCCACGGGGGCCGATGGAACGCTGACCGAACTCGGCCGGATCGAAATTGCGCGCTTCGCCAACCCGGCGGGGCTGCAGGCGATCGGCGACAATCTGCTCGTCGAAACCCAGGCATCGGGCGCCCCGCAGGTCGGCGGCGCCGGCGAAGAGGGCCGCGGATCGCTCCGCGGCGGGATGCTGGAGGGATCGAACGTCAATGTCGTCGAGGAACTGGTCGACATGATCGAGACGCAGCGCGCCTATGAGGTCAATTCGAAGATGATCCAGGCCACCGACGAGATGATGAAAAATGCCGCGCAAACGCTCTGAACTTTTGCTTGGTGCGGTCATCGCCCTTGCGCTCGTGCCGTGTGGCGCGGCGGCAAAGGACAAAATGCCGCCCGACGCCTTCGCCGCGACCGCGCCGGTTCCCCCGCCGCCGTTGCCGGCCAACGGCGCGATTTTTCAGGGCAGCTACGCGCCGTTGACCTCGGGCGGGCGCGCCAGCCAGGTCGGCGATCTCATCACCATCCAGCTGGTCGAGCGCACCGCCGCAACCAAGAGCAATGCCGCGGGGACGCAGCGCGACGGCAATGTCGGGCTGACGCCGCCGTCGACCGGGCCGCTGTCGCTGTTCAACCCCAGCGATATCGCGATGGGCGGCGGGCAGAAATTCAAGGGCAAGGGCGACGCGTCGCAGTCGAACGCGCTGTCGGGCGAGGTCAGCGTGACGATCGCCGAAATCTATCCCAACGGGACGATGCTGGTGCGCGGCGAAAAGCTGCTCACGCTCAACCGCGGCGATGAACGGGTGCAGATTGCCGGCATCGTCCGCGCGATGGATATCAGCCCCGATAATCGTGTCCTGTCGACCCGCGTTGCCAACGCCACCATTCGCTACGTCGGCAAGGGCGAGATCGCTCGCGCCAGCCAGCAAGGCTGGCTCCAGCGCTTCTTCTCGATCATCAGCCCGTTCTGAAAAGGAATATGTCCGTGACCCAGCGTCCCATCCTGTTCACCCTGTTCGCGCTGCTGATCGCCAGCTTTGCCTTCGCGGCACCGGCGCAGGCGCAGCGGATCAAGGACATGGGCCAGTTCCAGGGGCTGCGCGCCAACCAGCTCACCGGTTATGGCATCGTCGTCGGGCTGGCGGGGACGGGCGACGACAGCCTCGATTACTCGACCTTGGGGATGAAGGGCGCGATTTCGCGTTTCGGCCTCACCCTGCCGCCGGGGGTCAATCCGGCGCTGAAGAACGCCGCGGCGGTGATGATCACCGCCGAACTGCCGCCCTTTGCCAAACCCGGCCAGCGCCTTGACGTCACGGTGTCGGCGATCGGCAAGGCCAAGAGCCTGCGCGGCGGGACATTGGTGCTCGCGCCGCTTTATGGTGCCGACGGCCAGATTTACGCGATGGTCCAGGGCAATCTGGTCATCGGCGGGCTGGGGGTGAACGCCGCCGACGGATCAAAGCTGACCGTCAACGTCCCGTCGAGCGGGCGGATCGCCGGCGGCGCCACGGTCGAGCGCGCGGTCGATACCGGCTTTGCCACCGGCGACTGGCTGACCTTCAACCTGCACCAGTTCGATGCGACCAATGCCAAACGCGTCGCCGACGCGATCAACGCGGCGATCCCGAACAGTGCATCGATGATCGACGGCGCCAGCATCGCGATTCGCGCCAGCGGCAACGGCGACGACCGCATGCGGCTGATGTCGCAAATTGAAAATCTGAATATCCAGCGTTCCGAACCCTCGGCGAAAGTCATCGTCAACGCCCGCACCGGCACGGTGGTGATCAACGGCGCGGTGCGCGTCGGCACCGCCGCGGTCAGCCATGGCAAGCTCACCGTGTCGGTGAAGGAATCGCCGACCGTGGTCCAGCCCGCGCCGTTCAGTCGCGGGGAGACCGCGATCGAACCGTCGAGCGACATCGAGGTCGCCGAGGATGTTCGTCCCGCCTTCCTGATGAAACCCAATGCCTCGCTTTCCGAACTGGTCGACGCGATCAACCGTCTGGGCGTGTCGCCCGGCGATCTGGTCGCGATCCTCGAGGCGTTGAGCCAGGCCGGCGCTCTCACAGCAGAACTGGTGATCATATGACGATGCCCATCTCTTCCACGCCCGCTACGCGCCCGGTCGTCCCCGCTTCGGCCACCCCCAATCTGACCGGCGGAGGCGGCGACGGCGGACTGCGCAAGGCCGCCGAACAGTTCGAAGCGGTCATCCTGCGCCAGCTGATGGCGACGATGCGCCAGGCCAAATTGGGTGACGATGTGTTCGGATCGAGCGCGACGGACAATTTCCGCGAAATGGCCGACGCGCGCACCGCCGAATCGCTCGCCGCGATGCGCCAGTTCGGCATTGCCGACCTGATCGAAAGCCAGCTTCGTGGTCGCCTGGGCGGCGCGGCGGGAGGTGTCCAGTGAGCGATCTTCTCGGCATCGGTTACAGCGGGCTCAAAGCCTATTCGCGGGCGCTATCGACGGTCGGCGACAACATCGCCAACGCCCAGACGCCGGGCTATGCGCGGCGGCGGCTGGAGATGATGGAGCCGGTCAGCGGCAGCGATTCGGTCTTTTATCGCGGCAACGTCAATCCCGCGGGGGTCGAGATTCGCGGCGTCAGCCGCTCGGTCGATGCCTGGTTGATCGCGGATTCGCGTCTGTCGTCGGGCGATTCGGAACGGGCCGCGACCAAACTTGGCTGGCTTGGCAAGGTCGAAGGCGCGCTCAGTGACGAAAGCAATGGCATCAAGACCGGACTGACCCGGCTGTTCACCACTGCCGACCAGCTGACCGCCGACCCGGGCAACCGGACCCTGCGCAGCCAGTTCCTGCAGGCGGTCGACGAGGTCGCGTCGGGCTTTCGCACCGCCGCCGGCCAGCTCGACCGGATGAGCGAAGGCATCGGCGGCGCGGCGACCAGCACCGTCGACCAGTTCAATGCCAATCTGCAGGCGCTCGAACAGATCAACATCGGGCTGCGCAAGGCACGGCCGGGTTCGACGAACGAAGCCAGCCTCCTCGACGAACGCGACCGGTTGCTCGACAAATTGTCGTCGCAGGCCGGGGTCAGCGCCACCTTTGAAAACAACGGGTCGGTGACCTTGCGGGCGTCCGGTTCGGGCGACCTGCTCGTCGGCGGCGGCGTGGTCAACCCGATCGCGGTGACTGCGGCAGCCGACGGCCGGCTGTCGTACAGCATCGGCGGATCGCCGCTGACGATCACCACCGGTTCGTTGGCCGGGCTGTCCGAAGCCGCCAATCATGTCGCCGACCAGCGCAGCGAACTCGACGCGCTGGCGGTATCCTTTGCGGCGCAGTTGAACGCGGCGCACCAGGCCGGGACCGACGCCAACGGTAACCCGGGCGCGCCGTTGTTCACCGGCACCAGCGCGGCGACCCTGACCGCGGCGGCACTGACCCCCGAACAGGTGGCGGCGGCGGATGCCTCGGGCAGCAACGGCAATATGCTGGCGCTCGGCGCGATGCGCGGGGCGGCCGATCCCGAAGCGCGCTGGTCGGGACATCTCGCCGGTCAGGCCCAGGCGACGGCGTCGGCACGCGCGCAGGCGGCGGCGGCGGAAACACGCGCCGATGCTGCCGCGGCCGCGCGCGACGGGGTCAGCGAGGTTGATCTCGATCGCGAGGCCGCCGACCTGCTCCGTTTCCAGCAGGCCTATCAGGCCGCGGCGCGCACGATTCAGGTCGCGCGCGAAACGATGCAGACGCTGTTGAATTCGATCTAGGAAGGCGACGCAGATGATTAACGCCGTGGGCAACCGGATGACGCGCGAAATTGCGCGCCAGCAAAAACTCGCCGACCAGCTCGAGCGCACGCTGACCCAGATTTCCAGCGGCAAGCGGTTACAGCGCATGTCGGACGATCCGGTCGCGGCGCGGCGCATCGCAACGATCGGCACCACACAGGCCAGCATGGTCGCCTGGAACAGCAATATCACCACGGCCAACGCGCTCGTCGCGCAGGCCGATGGCGTCATGAAGTCGGTCAACAATCTGATGGCGCGCGCGCGCGAGCTCACGCTGGCGGCCGCGAACGATTCGGCCAACCCGGCCGACCGTGCGGCGATTGCCAGCGAACTCGGCGCGATTGCGGATGAAATCGACAGCCTGTCGGCATCGCGCGACGCCAATGGCGATCCCTTGTTCGCCAGCGGAAATGCCAGGATTATGCGGTTCGACTCCGACATCAGTTTTGCGCCGGTCCCGGCTGCAGCCGATGTGTTTGTCCTTGGCGGCAACAGCATTTCGGTTGGCGTTCGCGATGCCGCGGCCGCCGTGGCCGCAGGGGACAAGCCCGCGATGGGCGCGGCGCTGACCGGCTTGTCGGGGGCGATCGGGCATCTCGCCGACCGGCATGCCGAAATCGGCCTTTCCGGCGGGCGCCTCGAACGCATCGGCGAAACGCTGGCGGCGCGCGACATTACCCTGAAGGACGAACGGTCGTCGGTCGAGGACACCGATCTGACCGTCGCGATCGCGCAGCTCAATGCCCAGGATCTGACGCTTGGCGCCGCCCAGGCGGCCTTTGCCAAGATCAACCGGCAGACATTGTTCGATCTTTTGCGCTGATCGGCTCAATCCGGCGGCGCTGCTGCCGTTAATCATCAAAGACGTCATGGAATTTGGGGCTTCTGGCCCGAATGGAGTTGCCCCCGCATGTTTCCCGCTATCGGCATTGTCGTACTGATCCTGCTGGTGTTCGGGGGTTTTGCGCTGGCCGGCGGCAACCTCGGCCCCGTCATGCACGCCTTGCCGCACGAGATGCTGATTATCGGCGGCGCGGCCATGGGCTCGCTCATCATCGGCAATTCAGGTGCCGATCTGAAGGCGCTGGCCGGCGGGCTCGCCAAAGTATTCAAGGGGCCGCAATATAAAAAGCAGGACTATCTCGACTGCATCCTGCTCGTCTCGACCCTGATGAAGATGATGCGGACCGAAGGCCCGGTGGCGGTCGAACCGCATATCGAGGATCCGAAAAACTCGGCGCTGTTCCAGCAATATCCCAAGCTGCTGAAGGACGACACGCTGATCCACCTGATCTGCGACACCCTCCGGCTGGTGGTTGTGTCGTCGGGGACGCTCGACCCGCACGCGGTCGAGGATGTGATGGACGCGGCGCTCAAGAACCATCACCACCACGCGATCAAGCCCGCCGACGGCTTGCAGAATCTGGCCGACGCGCTGCCTGCGCTCGGCATTGTTGCGGCGGTGCTCGGGGTCGTGAAGACGATGGGGTCGATCGACAAGCCACCCGAGGTGCTGGGCGGTATGATCGGCTCGGCGCTGGTCGGCACGTTCCTGGGTGTGTTGCTGGCTTACGGCTTTGTCGGCCCGTTCGCGACGCGCGCGCGGACGGTGATCGAAAGCGACGGCGCGATCTATCATACGGTGAAGCAGCTCATCATCGCCTCGCTGCACGGCCATCCGCAGCCGCTGGTGATCGAGGCGGCGCGGTCGGGGGTCGAACATTCGAACCAGCCGAGCTTTGCCGAAGTGTTTGACGGGATGAGAGGCCGCTGATGGCTGCGCGTCCCAATACCCCGCCGCGCCCGATCATCGTCAAAAAGGTGATCGCCGAAGCGCATGGCGGCCATCACGGCGGCGCATGGAAGGTCGCTTATGCCGACTTTGTCACCGCGATGATGGCCTTTTTTCTGCTGATGTGGCTGCTCGGCGCGACGACCGAAAAACAGCGCAAGGCGCTCGCCGACTATTTTGCCCCGACCATCGTCCAGTCGAAACAGGATACCGCCGGATCGAACGGCTTTTTTGGCGGCGATTCGCTCGTTGCCGTCGACAAATATCCACATGGCCCCGGACAGACCGGGACCAAAACCATGACCATCCCCCGCGATGCCGTCGGCGGCCCCAAGGAAGCGTCGGGCCGCGAACGCGAACGGCTGAGGTTCCAGCAAATCGCCCGGGCGTTGACCGAGCGCGTTCAGGCGAAGGGCGAACTGAAACGGCTCGCCCGCAATCTGCGCTTTACCGAAACCGTGGAGGGACTCCGTATCGATGTTGTCGACGATGCCGATTTTTCGATGTTCGCCATCGGAACCAGCCAGCTGACGCCCGCCGGCGCGCGACTGTTCGGCGAGATTGCGGGACCGGTTGCCGAAATGCCGAACCAGATCATGATCCGCGGCCATACCGATGCGGCGCCCTGGTCGGCTGCGTCGGGGACCAACAACTGGCGGCTGTCGGTCGACCGGGCAGAGGTCACGCGCCACTTTCTCGAGTATCGCGGCATCGACAAGACGCGCTTCCAGCGCATCGAGGGGGTCGCCGATCGCGAACCCTATATCCCCTCCGACGGATTCGATCCGCGCAACCGCCGCATCTCGATCACCCTCGGCTGGCGCACAGCGGCCGGCAATTAGTGCCAGTTTGGCGGCATATCCGATCGTTAATCACGCGAATGCGTGGACAAAACATCCATTTTGGCAATAACCATTTGTTTTGAATGGCTTAGGTGTCGTTGGATAATCTTTTGTTTACCACTTTCGTCAATTTCTGGGTCCATCGAAAAGGCGCCGAATTGGGGGGCGCGGTGGAGACCAGAATGACCGTGGGGCACAAAAATAATCCGGCGCTCGAGACGCTCATCATCGGGAGCAGCGCGGCCGCGACGCAGCTGCGCGACATGATCCGCCGGGTCGCCCGGTCGAACGCCTCGGTCATGCTCTGCGGTCCGTCGGGATCGGGCAAGGAACTTGTTGCCCGCGCCATCCACGACGAAGGCGCCCGCGCCGCAAAGGCCTTTTCCGCGATCAATTGCGGCGCCATTCCCGGCGACCTGATCGAATCCGAATTGTTCGGCCATGAAAAGGGCAGCTTCACCGGCGCCCACGCCCGCCGCATCGGCCATTTCGAGGCGAGCGACGGCGGCACATTGTTCCTCGACGAAATCGGCGACATGCGTTTCGACATGCAGGTCAAGCTGCTTCGCGTGCTGGAAGAACGGACGATCGTCCGCGTCGGCAGCAGTGAGGTGAAGGCCGTCGATGTCCGCGTCATTTCGGCGACCCACCAGGATCTCGGCGCCGCGATCGCCGATGGCAAGTTCCGCGAAGACCTGTTCTTCCGGCTCGGCGTGGTTGTGTTGCAGGTCCCCAGCCTCGCCAGCCGCGTCGAGGACATTCCCGCGCTCATCCGCCATTTTCAGCGCAAGATGCCGGGCGAGGCGAAGTGCCGGTTTGACGATGCCGCGATGGCGCTGCTGATGCAACACGGCTGGCCGGGCAACGTGCGCGAACTGCGCAACTTCGTCGAGCGCGCCAGCGTGCTGCACGGCGGCGAAACGCTGGGCGCCAGCGATGTCGCCATCCTTTTGAACCCCACCGCAGCGCTTGCGCCGCGGCCGGCTGTCCCCAGCAGCCCGGCCGCGGTGCAGGCCAGCGCGGACGAATCGGCCGCGGCCCATGCGGCACCGCATGCCAAGACGCCGGCGCCCGGCCGCCCGATCGACCTGAAGCGCGAGATCGAAACGATCGAGCTCGAACAGATCCACGTCGCGCTCGACCTGGCCGACGGCATCATTTCCGAAGCGGCGCGGCTGCTGACGTTGAAACGCACCACGCTCATCGAAAAGATGCGCAAATACGGGGTGCAGCAGCAGGCGGCCTGACCATATCGCACAAGTTTTCAGCCAGTGCTGAAAATAGGGGGCTCTGGTCCGCCCCCGATCACCCGGCCGCCCGTCCCCACCTAGGGCGGCCGGGTACCCAATTTTCCGAAATCAGGACGAGTGGACGCCGCACTCAGCGCAGCTGGCGCCAGGCCGCGCTGACCGTCAGCAGCCCTTCGAGCAGGTCGGCGAGCGCCGCATCGTCGTTTTGCAAGACGGCGTCGTCGAGTTTGCGGCGCATGCTGCGATAGACGCGCGACAGCGCCGCCGCGACGTCACCCCCCGCATCATGATCGAGCCCCGCATCGAGGCCGATCAGGATTGCGCGGGCGCGGTGTGCGGGCTCGGTCGCCGAAATGCGCTGTCCCTGGCGAACCATCGACCCCAGCACGCCCAGCGCGATTTCCAGCTCGTCGTACAGCATCGTCACCAGCTCGACCGGGTCGGCGGCGGCGGCGCGGCTTTCGTGCTGCAAACGGCGATATTGCCCGGTCGCCCGGACGGTCGAGGCGGTGGCGGTCACGGTCGAAGTCCCTAGTCGTTACGCGAGTTGGTCCACATCTTGATCTGCTGCTCAAGATAGGTCTGGGTGGCCTTGAACGCGGCCAGTTTGGCGTCGAGCGAGCCATATTGTTTCTCGAGCCGGGCACGATAGGCGCTCTCGCGCATCTCGACCGTTTCGAGTTGCCCAAGCAGATTGTCTTTCCGCGCCGCGAGCGATTTGCTGACGCGGTCGATGACGCCGTTGTTGCCGACCGCCCTGTCGCGGATCGCGTCGAGGGCAAAGGCGATACCGGGGTCGGTCGCCTCGGTGCGACCGCCGTCGCGGCGGGGATTGAACAATGCCTCGACCGCGCCGGCATCGGTTTCCAGTGCCTTGGCAAGCTTGGCCTCGTCGACCGCGAGCAAACCTTCCTTGGTTGTCGACACGCCGATGTCGCTGAGCTTGTTGATCGTGGGGTGGCTGGTAACGACCTGTCCGACCAGCGTCGCCAATTCGCGCTCCAGTTCGCGGAGCGAGGCGGTGGGCCCGGCCATGCCCGAAGCCGCAAGCACACTTTTCTTGAGCTGGTTGTACACGGCGACGAAATCGCCGACCGTCTGCTTGATCATGTCGAGCGGACGGTTCGCGCCAATATCGACGGGCTGGCCCGGCGCAGCCTTTTTCAGGGTCAGCGACATGCCCGGAACCACGTCGTCGACGATGTTCGACGCGCGGCTGAACGCGATCCCGTCGATCGTGAACTCGGCGTTGGCGGCGCTTTGTCCCTGCGTCATCCCGCCGCCGGTGGCGAAGGCCGCGAGTGCCGGATCGGCATCAGGGTCGGCGGTGAGTGTGAAGGCGTTCGCCGCGCCGGTCGGACCCTTCAGGATCAGCCGGTGGCCGCCTTCGTCGGCGATGATCGAGGCGGTGACCCCGGCGCCGCTGGCGTTGATGCTGTTGGCCAGGCCGTCGAGGCTGTTGTTGCCCGCACCGACGGTAATCGTTGTCGCCACGCCGCCTACGGTCAGGGTCATCGTCCCCGTGCCGATCGCTTCGGTGCGGCTGGCCACAACTCCCGAATAATTTGTTTGCGCGCGCGCGAGCTGGTTCACCACCACCGTTGCGGCAAAGCTGTCAGCGGACAGCCCGGCGCGACTGGTGGCGCCAAGGATGCTCTGGTCGGACACCGTCGGCGTGCTGCGCAGGGTGCCGTCGCTGACCATCTGGCTCAATGAGTCGGCAAAGCCGTCGAGATTCGACCGCGCTTGCGCCAGCGCGCTGATCCGCGCCTGGTTCTGTTGATTCAGCGACGCGATGCGCGCGACCTTGGGATCGCGCGATGCGGCCGAGAGATCCTCGACCAGCTTTTTCATATCGATGCCCGAGCCAAAGCCCAGGCTGGCGGCGATTGAACTGACCATGGCGCAATATCCTTCGCGACTCTTAACGGATGCGCGCGGACGATTTTAAGCCCGACGGCGGCCCTCGGCGTCGAAATGGTGCGACGGCGGAACATCGACCACGGGTGGCGCGGTTCCTTCCGCGACCATGCGCTCAAGCTGGAAAACGAAGGCCAGCACCGTGGCAACGGCGACGAACAATTCTTCGGGGATCACACGTCCCGCGCGTGCGGTGAAATAGATCGCGCGGGTCAGCTGCGGATATTCGAGCAGCGGGACATTGGCGCCGCGGGCCAGTTCGCGGATCGACAGCGCGACGTCGCCGCGCCCGCGCGCGACCACCACCGGCGCCGCATCGACCCCCGGACGGTAGCGCAAGGCCACCGAAAAATGTGTCGGATTGGTCAGCACCACGGTGGCTTCGGAAACCGCTTTGCGCGCCGAACCGCTCAGGATCTCATGCGCGCGCTGGCGCTGCGCCTGTTTGAGTTCGGGGGCGCCGTCGGTCTGGCGCATTTCGTCCTTGATCTCTTGCTTGCTCATCATCAGCCGCTTGTTGCGCTGGAACCATTGGACGGGCACGTCGATCAGCGCGATCACGACCAGCCCCCCCGCCAGCACCAGCATCGCGTGGCCAATCGCCTGTCCGGCGAGGCCGACCGCGGCCAGCAGGTCGGCCTGTGCCATCGTCATGATCGCGGGCAGGCTGCGCGCCACCAGCCAGTAACCGATGGTGCCGAGCAGGAGCACTTTGGCGAGCGCCTTGCCGAGTTCGGTCGCGCCCTGCATCCCGAACATCCGCTTCAGCCCCGCCATCGGGTTCATGCGGCTGCCCTTGAACGCGAGCGCCTTGCCGCGCCAGCCGAACGAGCCAAGCAGGGCGGGACCGGTGATCGCGGCGCCCAGCGCCAGCGCGAACAGGCTGACCAGCGGCAGCAGGATTTCGGCGCCGTTGCGCATCAGCGCCTCGGCAGGCGCGAAGTCGGCGACGTCGGCCGCGGTCAGCGTCAATCCGCGGCGGACAAGGTCGCCCGCCGATTGCACGAACCAGCCCCCCGCTGCGACGATCCAGCCTGCGGCGGCCAGCATCATCAGCGCCGTTGCCAGCTCGCGCGACATCAACACATCGCCTTCGCGCGTCGAATCGGCCAGCTTCTTGGCCGTCGGCTGTTCGGTTTTCTGGTCCTTCTCGGGCTGGCTGGCCATCGATCAGGGTCTTGCGAACATTCGCGCGGCGTCGAGTGCGTCGGACAGGACGCGGACGATGGCCTCGGCCATGGCCGGGGTCGCGACCCCGAGCAGGACCAGACCGGCGAGCAGCGTTGCCGGGATGCCGACCGCGAACAGGTTCAGCGCCGGTGCGGAGCGGCCGATCACGCCCATGATGATCTGGACCAGGATCAGGATGAAGCCGACCGGCATCGCAATGGTCAAGGCCGCGGCGAACATCAGGCTGCCGAAACGCAGCACGCCGCCGATCGCGTCGAACGAAGGGAAAGCATTGCCGGGGGGCAGCGCCACATAGCTGTCGACGATGATTCCGATCAGCACCAGATGGCCGTCGGCAGCAAGGAATAGCGCCGTGGCCAGCATCGACAGAAACTGGCCGATCGCCGAGCTTGATGCGCCGCCCAGCGGATCGACCATCGATGCAAAGCCCAGCCCCATGGCGTTGCTGATCGCTTCGCCGGCGAGCAGCGCCGCCGCCAGCCCCATCTGGAGCACAAAGCCTATACCGAGCCCGATCACGACCTCGCCCATGACGAACAAAAGCCCCGGAACCGATACGATGCCTTCGGCGGGCAACGCCATTCCCGACGCCGCCACCGACGGGACGCCGACTGCGAGCGCGATCACCAACCGCAGCTGCATCGGGATATTTGCAGCGCCGAACACCGGCGCGGCGATGAACGCGGCGCCGGGGCGAACCATGCCGAGCATCCACAGCTGGAGCATCGCCTCGATATTCGGGATGTCGGCGGGGTCCACGGCGAATTTAGCGGACGAGGTTCGGGATCTGCGCGAAGATGTCGCGGGTGAAATCGGTGAGCAGCACCAGGATGCTGCCGCCGAAAATCGCGAGACAGATGGCCGCGACGATCAGTTTCGGGACAAAGGTCAGCGTCTGTTCGTTGATCGACGTCGCCGCCTGGACCATGCCGAGCAGGACGCCGATGACAAGCACCGGCAACAGCAACGGCGCCGCTGCAAGGGCAAGTATCCACAGCGACTGCTGCGCCATGCCGATAAAATAGTCGGTTTCCATCCTGCGCTGCCCCTAGGTGCCGAACGAAGCGGCGAGCGAGCCCATCGTCAGCGCCCAGCCGTCGACGAGCACGAACAGCAGCAGCTTGAACGGCATCGAGATGATTGTCGGCGACAGCATCATCATGCCGAGCGACATCAGCGCCGAGGCGACGATCAGGTCGATGACAAGGAAGGGCAGGAAGATCAGGAAGCCGATCTGGAATGCGGTCTTGAGCTCGCTGGTGACAAAGGCGGGCAGCAGGATCGAGAAGGGCACATCCTTCGGACTGGCATAGTTTGGTGCCTTCGCGATCTTGGCGAACATCATCAGGTCGCTCTTGCGCGTCTGCGACATCATGAAGCCATGCAGCGCGGTGCCCGAACGCGATACCGCTTCGCCGATGTCGATCTGTTCCTGACCATAGGGTTCGATGGCGACGCGGTTCACTTCGCTGATCACCGGCTGCATCACGAACAGCGACAGGAACAGGCTCAATCCGACGAGCACCTGGTTCGGCGGTGTCTGTTGCAGGCCGAGCGCATGGCGCAGGATCGACAGCACGATAATGATGCGGGTGAAGCTGGTCATCATCAGCAGCAGCGACGGCAGCACCGTCAGCAGGCTCATCAGGACCAGGATTTGCAGCGACAGGCTGAGCGGACGGCCGTCGCCGCCGATGTCGTTCACCGCGCGGCTAAGGCCGTCGGCGGCCTGCGCATAGGCGGCAGGGGCGGCGCAGAGCAGCGCGGCGGCGCCGATGCACCCCGCGGTACGAAGCCAGAAACGGCGGTCAGTCGACATGGAAATCCCCCTGCGCGTCGTCTGCAATGCGCGTGATTCCGTTGCGCGACACCGCGACCAGAATCCGCTGCCCGGCAAATTCGACCACCGCGAGCTTCGACCCCGGACCGAGCGGCAGCACATCGACCATTTCGACCGCGCGCGCCTTCGCCGCGCCGCCGACCAGCGGCACGCCCATCTGGACGCGCTTCCACAGCCACAGGCTGCCCCATGCCATGCCGCCGACGAGCGGCAGCAGGATGAGCAGACGGAGGATATATTCCAGCATCAGGCTCTCCGCTCGAAACCTTCGAGGCCGCGCGCGGGCGCGACGACTTCGGCGACCTGGATGCCGTAACGGCCGTCGACGCTGACGATCTCGCCCTTCGCGATCAATGTGCCGTTGGCGTAGATATCGAGCAGGTCGGTCGCGGCGCGGTCGAGTTCGATCACGCTGCCCTCGTCGATCGCGAGCAGTTCGGCGAGCGTCATCGAGGTCGATCCGACCTCGACCGACACGCGCAACGAAACGCCGGCGAGCAGGTCGAAATTGGGCGCCGCGGCGATATTCTTGTTGTCGCGGCGTTCGGCGCGCGGCGCCGTCGGTGCGTCACTCAGGTCAGTCATGGTTCGGTCCTTTTTCGATATGTTCGATCATGATGGCGGCGTTGCCATTGGCTTCGCCGATGCTGCCCAGCGCAAAGCTGCGTCCGGCAACGGTGACGGGTACGTGGCGCGGCATGCCGATGGGGATGATGTCGCCGACCTCGAGCGCCAGCAGTTTGACGAGGCTGATTTCGGGGCGTGCCAGCACCGAACGCACGGGCAGGCGAACCTCGCGCAGCGTCTTGTGCAACGCGCTTGCCCAGGCCGGATCGGCGGCGCCCGGAATTTCGGTCGCCGGTTCGGCGCCCGCGATGCCGCGCAGCGCGGCGAGCGGATAGGCGCAGCTGATGGTTCGGCCCTCGAACGGGGCACCGCGCAGCACAAAGCGCTGGACGAACAATTCGTCGTCGGCGCGCACCGCGGCCAGCTTGGCGGCGTCGCACGTCACGCAATCGAGTTCGGGTTCGAGGCCGAGCTTGCCGCGCCAGGCGGCGGCAAGCTGAAGCCCCATGTCGCGACCGAGCCGCGCCGCGAACCGGTCTTCGGCGTCGGTCAGTTCCTCGCGCTCGCCCGCCGGGGCGCCTTTGCCGCCATAGAAAATGTCGACGAGCTGGAGCAACAGCGGGCGCGGCGCGGCGAGCAGCAGCGGCCCCTTGAGCGGCGGCGCATGATAGCGCCAGAAGATCGCGGGCGCCGACGCCGCGGCCCAGTCGGCAAAGCTGATCGTGGTGGTTTCGCCGCGTTCGACCTGCACCGTCGGGGCGCCCAGCGCGCGGACCAGATCGCGCAGGCTGCGCGCGAACTGCACCGCGACGCTGTCCAGCGCCGGAAAGGCATAGCTGCCCTCCGCCTTGCGCAGCAACAGCGACGCCCTGGCCTCGGCCGCCTCGGTGCTCGGGGCGGCCGGCGGCTTCATCGCTTTCACCGATTTTTCGCGCACGCTCACTGGATCACCAGGCTCGTGAAATAGACATTGTCGATACCCCCAAATCCCTCTTTTTCGCGCAGGACATCGTTGATCGCAGCGGTCAGTTGCCGCTGCAGTCGCTGTTTCCCTTGCGATGTCGAGAGCAGCGCCGGATCCTGTTCGGACAGCACCATAAGCACGACCGACCGGATCGGCACCGCCTGCCGTTTGATATTATTGATAACCTTGCCGTCATAGAAGGTCGAAAGGCTGATACCCGCCTGCAGAAAGCCCGATCCGTCGGCCAGGTTCGTCGTAAAGGCGTCGGGGATCGCAAAGTAAGTGACTTCATATTTGCGCGGGTCGACCTTGAACTTGTCGTTGGGCACCGACACGGTGCCGACCTTGGGCGCTGCGTCCTTCTCGTCGCCTTCGGCAGCCGGGGCATCCTTGCCGCGCACGACCAGCTTCGGATATTGATCTTCGGGCTTGGCTTCGTGCGCCGACAGCGCACCGAAATAGATGCCGGCTCCGGCGCCGGCGCCGACCAGCACCAGGGCGCCGATGCCGATGAACAGCAGCTTCTTGAGCTTGCCCTTCGGCTTGGCTTCGGTTTCGGTTTTATCCTTGGACATCGGTCATTCCCTCATGGTCAGGCAAAGCGGCCGCGGCGGTCGGCGGCCTCTTCGCGTTCGCGCGGCGCGGCGCGCTCGGTGGCGGTTTCGATCAGGTGGCTGGCGTCGGGCGCGGCGGAGCGGCCCTGACCCTGCGACTGACCCTGCATCTGTCGGTTGCTGTCGCCCGGGGTGCAGGTTACTTCGCTGCCGGTGACGCGAACGCCCTGCTGGCGCAGATCGTCAACCAAGCGGCCCTGCGCGGCGGTGACGATCGTCGCGGTGGCCTCATGCTGGGTGTCGAGTTTCAGCGCCACGCCCTCGTCACCCATGCGCATCGCGACGTCGAGGCGGCCGAGGTGCCGCGGCATCAGGCGAAAGCTGATGTCGCCGCTGTCCGATTTGGTCGCCGCAATGTCGTGCGCCAACTGGTCGATCCACGCGCCATCGCTGGCGAGGTCAAGGATGCGTTCGGCGACGGTCACCGGCCCGGCCGCGTTGGACAATGCTGCGACGCCCGTGGTCGCCGGCTGCGCGAACTGGATCGTCATCGACGGTGCCGTGTCGGCGGGCTTGGCCGCGACGGCTTCGGCGCGCGCGGCAACCGGGCCAGGCAGCGGCGCGGGGCGCGGCTTGCTTGCCGCCGACGCCGCGATCGCCGTTTCCATTTCTGGCGCGGCGGGCCTTGCTTCGGCACTGCGCGCTTTCCCGGTGGTTGGCGCGGCGGTTGCGGCTTCGGCGGTCGGCGCCGTGTCGCCGGTGGGGAGCGAGGGGCTTTCGCCCGCCTTCGCGGGCTTGCCAACGACAGCGGCGACCACCGCCGCAGCGACCGGCGCCGTCGGGATGGGCAGCGCCGCTGCGGGCGCCGGGGTGGTCGTCGGTGCGGGCGCTTCGGGCGCCGCGACCGTTTCAACAGGCTTGGCCGCCGTCGTACCGTCCGCGGCTGCAGCGTCGGGCCGGGCTTCGCTCTCGACCGCTTTGGGTGATTTCGTCTCGGGCTTGGCGAGGCTGCCGTTCAACGCGATCAGCAGTTTCGCCGCCGATGCGGCGGCGGTTTCTGGGTCCGGACGGGCATCGCGCGCACCATCGTCGGTGCTGGCAACCGGCGTGGCGACGGCGATATCCATGGCGACTCCCTCGGCCGCGGCAGCCGCCGGGACGATCGCGGTGGCCGCGGCAACGGCAGCCGGCGATGTCGCCATCATGGGCGTTTCTGCTGCCGCTGGCTTGGCCGGCCGCTCGGGCGCAGCTTCGATCGCAGCGGCATCGACCTTTGGAATCGCCGCCAGCAATTGCTCGAAGCCATTTTCTACCTCGCTACCGGTCGGCGTCTGGCCGATCGTGCTCAGGAAGGCGGCGAACCCGACGGGCGTCGAACCCTGGGGCTGGGGAAGGGAGGCGGCGCCCATCATGCCGCGCCGCCTTCGATCAGACGCAGCCGCATGCCGCCGCGCGTGCGGTGCGGACGGTTGGCGTCGCGGCGACGCTCGGCTTCGGCTTCGGCGGACTTGCGGCTGCGTTCGTACAGGCGGACGGCGGACTCTTCCTTGGCCATCGCGCTTTGCGCCAGCACCCCGGCCTGGTCGCGGCGCGCGCTGGCACCCGCGAGCGGCGCGGTCAGATTTTCCTGCGCGATGTCGAGCCGCATCGCGAGCTCGCCGATCGTGTTGAGCGCGCCGCCTGCGACCGCGCCCTTGGCCATTGCCAGATCGACGCGCAGCGTTTCGAGCCGCTTGGCCAGTTCGACCAGGCTGGCGAGTTCGCCATTGGCGCGCGCCAGATTGGCCTCCGCCATCTGATGTTCGACGGTGCGCACGCGGATGATACGTTTGCGGCGTGCGGTGCGGGCGGTCATGCGGAATATCCTTCAATCAGGGTTTGGCGGGACATGTCGAAATCGACCCGCGCCTTGGCGGGTTGGGTCACGAAGGCGAGCTGATCCGCGTGGCGCGCGATCGCTTCGTCGAGCACCGGATCGCCGCCGGCGACATAGGCGCCCATCAGCATCAGATCGCGGTTCTCTTCATACGCCGACCACAGCTGGCGAAAGCGCGCGGCGGCGGCGGCATGTTCGGGATCGACCGTGTCGACCATCGTGCGCGACAAGGATCGCGCGACGTCGATCGCCGGATAGACGCCCTGTTCGGCGAGCTGGCGCGACAGGATGATATGGCCGTCGACGATTGCGCGCGCGCTGTCGACGACGGGATCGTCGATGTCGCCGCCATCGGCAAGCACGGTGTAGAGCGCGGTGATCGATCCGCCCGTTTCGCGATCGATCCCGGCGCGCTCGCATAGCGAGGGGATCAGTGCGAACACCGACGGGGGGTAACCCTTCATCGTCGGCGGCTCGCCCAAAGTCAGCCCGATCTCGCGCTGTGCATGCGCAACGCGGGTCAGGCTGTCGATCAGCAGCAGCACTTTCTTGCCGTCGGCGCGAAACGCCTCGGCGATCGCGGTGGCGCGCATCGCGGCGCGCAGGCGCAGCAGCGGCGGATGGTCGGCGGGAACCGCGACGACGACCGCTTTCTTGCGGACTTCGGGGGGTAGCTTGGTTTCGACAAAATCGCTAACCTCGCGGCTGCGTTCGCCGATCAGCCCGACGACGATGACGTCGCATTCGGTCCCGGCGATCATCTGCCCCATCAGCACCGATTTGCCGACGCCCGACCCCGCGATGATCGCGACGCGCTGGCCTTCACCGACGGTCAGCAGCGCGTTGATCGCGCGCACACCCATGTTGAGCGGCCGGGTGACGCGGCCACGGCGCAGCGGATTGACCTTGCGCCCGGCGAGCGGCCACTGGAACTGCGACTTGACCGGCGGACGTCCGTCGAGCGGATGGCCCTGCGCGTCGATGATCCGGCCGAGCAGCGCCTTGCCGCACGCGACCATGCTGCTCGCGCCATGCGGTTCGACCGGCGCACCGGTGACCAGCGGCATATTGGTGTCGAACGGCAGGACCAGGCTGCTCTGGCCGCGAAAGCCGACGACCTCGCCATAGACATAATCATTGTTCGCCGACTTGATGCGGACATTGCTGCCCAGCGGCTGCGGGAACCCCGATACCTCCAGCATGATGCCCTCGTGCGACACCAGCGTGCCGATGCGGCGCGGGCTGGCATTGCTCAGGTCGATCGGGTCGAGCAGCTGCTGCGCGGAAAGGGCCAGGCGGCGCGTCATGCGGCGGCCCCTTCGCCCAGCGCGGCGCATAGTTCGTCAAGATAGACGGCGCGGCCATGTTCGATCCAGCCGGTCGAGGTTTCGATGCGGACGGTGCCGCGCATCATCGCCGGGTCGCTTTCCAGCGCCAGCGGCAGCGGGCAGTCGGCGAGCAGCGCGGCATCGTCGGGATGGACGCACAAGGTGCGTGCCTTGTCGGCGTCGGCGACCAGCGCGGCGGCGGTTTCGGCCTGCGCCTGGAGCCAGGCGGCATCGATCGGGGCGTCGGCGACGATCTGGTGGACCAGCCGTTCCACGGTGCGCGCGATCAGCTGCGCCAGTTCCTCGCTCGGTTCGTCCTGCAACGCTTCGGCATTGGCGAGCAATGCCAACAGCTGGTGGCGTTCGGCGACAAAGGCGGCTTCGGCGACGCGCTGCCCTTCGGCAAGGCCGCGGGCAAAGGGATCGTCGAGATCGGCGTCGGCGACCGGCCGCGGTGCCATGGGCTGGGCCGCGGACTGGCCGCCAAAGGCCAGCGGACGAAAGCCGCCGCCGCGCGCCATCGCGTCGGCCAGCGACACGGGGTTGAAGCCGGTTTCGGCGGCCCGGTCAGACATAATCGTCGCCCCCGCCTGCGATCATGATTTCGCCCGACGCCGCCATCTGGCGCACGATCGTCATCACGCTCTTTTGCGCATCGTCGACGTCGGCGCGCTTGACCATCGTCATTTCGGCCATTTCGTCGCGGATCGTTTCTGCCGCGCGCTGCGACATCGTCGACAGGCACAGGTCGATCATGTCGTCGTCGGTGCCCTTCAGCGCGACGGCGAGCTGCGCCGCATCGACCGAACGCAGCACCGAACCCAGGCTCTTCTTGTCGAGGTCGCGCAGATTTTCGAAGATGAACATTTCTTCCTCGATCGTCTGGGCGAGCAGCTTGTCGGTCTTTTTGAGCGCCCGGATCGTGCGTTCGCTCAGCGACTTCGGCATTTTCTTCATGATCTTGGCGACGTCGCTGGGGCCGCCGATCGCCTGTTTGGCAACGCGCTGGCCGTCGACATTGGCGCTGGCGAGCACCGATTCCAGATCTTCGATCGCCGCGGCGGGAACCGCGGTCAGCTGCGCGGCGCGCAGCACCAGATCGGCCTGCAGGATTTCGTCGAGCGTTTCGATCGCGCGGGCGGCGACGTCGGGGACCAGCACCGACAGGATCAGCGCGCCGACCTGCGGATGTTCGGTGGCGAGCAGCGCGCTGATCGCGTCGACATCCATCCAGCGCAGGATTTCCAGCGAGGTGGCGCTGCGCTGCGGCGCGACCGCCGCCAGGATGTTGTCGGCGCGGACATTGCCGACCGCTTGATTGATGACGGTACGGATGCGGGTGTCGGCGCCGATCGCCAGCGCGCTGACGTCGCGGCTACGCACGACGAAGCGGTCGAGCGCCTGGCCGATCTGCTGCTCGCTGGCGTTGGCGGTGTCGAACATCGATTTCGCCAGCTGGCGCACCTCTTCGGGGGCCAGATGCTTCAGGATCGTCGCGGCTTCATTCTCGTCGAGCAGCATCAACAGGATGGCGGCGGCGGCCGATCCTTCGATAGCGGGGGTGGCGGGAGGGGTCAGCGTGTCGGCAGCGTCAGGCACGGGCGCCCTCCTGCATCAGCTGGCGCACGACGAGCGCGGCGCGGGCCGAATCCTGACGGACAAAGGCGCGAACCAGGTTGGCGCGGGCTTCATAGCTCGGCGCCTGCTCGATCATTTCGAGGGTGATTTCGCGGCCGGCGCTGCCGCTGGCGAGCGCCGGGCGCGCATCGGTGGCGGCGAGCAATGTTTCCTCGAGCGCGGAGTCGCGTTCGGCGCGTTCGGCGGCGCGCGCCTTGGCGGCGCGAATCAGCGGCCGGCCGATGAATAGGAACGCCAGCAGCGCGGCGAGGATTGCCCCGACCTGTTTGACGAGCGGCAGGAACCAGGCCTGGTCGTAAAAGGCGGGCTCGCTGACCTCGGTCTGCACGAACGGGCGCTGGCTGATCGCGACGACGTCGCCGCGCGCCGCGTCGAAACCGACCGCACCCTTGACCAGCGCATCGATCTTGGTCAGGTCGGCCTGGGTCAGCGCCTTCTTGCCCTGGTTGAGCGCGACGGCGACCGACACGCGGCGCAGCTTGCCCTGCGGCGAGTGGGTGACCGAAATCTCGCGGCCGACCTCGAAAGCGCGCGCGGCATTTTCGTTGCTTTCGGTGCCCGGCGTCATCGCCGGGGCGGGGGTCGGCTGCGGCGCATTGGCGGTGACCGTGGTGGCCTGCGGCGGCTGGTTCGACAGGGCGCCGGGAATGCCGACGGCGGGCGGCGTCCCCTGGCCGCTGACAGTGCGGGTGATCTGTTCGCTGGTCATCGCGCGGTCGTTTTCGGGAAAGCTCTCGCGCGTCGCCTGGCTTTCGGACATGTCGACGTCGGCGTGGACCTCGACGCTGAAATTGCCCGCGCCGAGCATCGGGCCGAGCAGTGTATCGAGCGCGCGGCGGAACCGGTCCTCGATCTGCACCTGCAACTGGAATGCCTTCATGTCGCTGCCCGATGCGGTGTCGGACAGCAGCGCGCCGCGCTGGTCGATCACCGATACCTGTTCGGCGTTCATGCCGGGAACCGACGAGGCGACGAGGTATCGGATCGCCTGCACCTGACCGTCGGACAGCGAGCGCCCGTTCTGCAGCGTCAGCATCACCGATGCCGTCGCCGGCTTGTCCTCGCGGACGAACAGGCTCGGCTCGGCGGCGGCGATATGGACGCGCGCGCTGCGGATCGCATCGACCGTTTCGATCGTCCGCGACAGATCGGCCTCGCGCGCCGAGCGCAGGGTTTCGCCTTCGATCGCGCGGCTCGATCCCATCGGCAGCGATGCAATCAGGCTGTCGCCGCTCGGTGCCGCCTTCGGCAGGCCTTGTCCGGCCAGCGCGATCCGTGCCTGGTGCAGCTTGTCGGCATCGACGGTCAGCGCACCGGTTACCGGATCGATGCGATGTCCAATCCCCTGCGTCTGCAAGGCGTCGGCGACCGCGGATTTGTCGCTGTCGTCCAGACCGGCGAACAGCTGCGCCTGCGGCGCGGCGTTCATGGTGAAATAGGCGAGCGCGGCGATGCCGATGGCCGACGTCATGGCAATGGCGGGCAGGGCGCGCTGCACCGCCGGCTGGCGGATGAATCCGGTCAGCGGTGCGAAGGGATTGGCGTTGGCCGGGGCGGGCAGGCGTCCGGCATGACCGTCGTCGATGGGCGCAAGGATCTGGGTATCGGCCATGGGTTACACCGGCATGTTCATGATGTCGCGGTACGCGGACAGCAGCTTGTTGCGCACCTGCAGCGTCGTTTCGAAACCGAGCGAGGCCTTTTGCCGCTCGATCATCACGCTGACGATGTCGTGCGTATCGCCGCGTTCATAGGCTTCGCTGATCGCGCTTGCCTTCGCCTGCTGGGCGTTGACCTGTTGCAGCGCATTGTTGATCGCGGCGCCGAAATCGGGAGTTCCGCCAATGCCGTCGCCGGCGCCGCCGGCCCCGCCGATGCCGCCGCGACCGGCGGCGCGTTGCAGCGCCTCGTTCTGATTGAGGATCGAACTGCGCATCTGCAGCAGCCGGCTCGGGTCAATCGTGCTCATTGCTTTGTCATCCGTTCCGGGCGCACCGGTGCGCCGTACGCAAAGAACAATGCAAAGCTTGTGCCAAATAATTTAATCTATGTATGTCAATGGTTTGATTGAGGTCGGCATTCGCTGTGAACAACCTTCGGCATTTTTTTGACGGCGCCGCCTTAATCGCCGCCGCCGCCCGTCGTTACTGCTTTCCGTGACCGCTCCTCGAGCCCTCACATCACGGGAATGGCCATCGAGGCCGGAAAGGAACAACAATGACTGTCATCAACACCAATGTGAGCGCGCTTCGCGCCCAGAACAATGCGCGTGTTGCCAGCAACATGCAGTCGCAGGCGATGGAACGCCTGTCGAGCGGCAAGCGCATCAACGCCGCGAAGGACGATGCCGCCGGCCTCGCCATCGCAACCCGCATGGACGCCGCCGCGCGCGGTCTGACCCAGGCGGTTCGTAACGCCAACGACGGCATTTCGCTGGCGCAGACCGCCGACAGCGCCGCCGGCAGCATCGCAGACATCCTGGTCCGTATGCGCGAACTGGCGATGCAGGCTGCCAACGGCACGCTCGGCGACGACGACCGCAGCGCGATCCAGACCGAAGTGACCGCGCTGATCGAACAGATCGGCGATGTGGCGACCCGCACCAGCTTCAACGGCAACGTGCTGCTCGACGGCAGTGTCGCCACCGGTTTCGATATCCAGACCGGTCTTGACGATGGCCAGGTCGTGAACATCACGGTCGCCGACCTGCAGGCTGCGGCGCTGGGCGTCGACGGTCTCGACTTCTCGACCGCCGCCGGTGCCTCGGGCGCCCTCGCGACGCTCGACACGGCGATCCAGACGGTGGCCACCGAACGCGCCAACCTGGGTGCGCAGCAGAACCGCCTGACCTCGGCTGTCGATAATTTGACGTCGAGCGTCACGAATCTGGCGGAATCGAAATCGCGCATCGAAGACGCCGATTTCTCGGTCGAGTCGACGAACCTCGCTGCGGCCGGCATTCTGTCGCAGGCATCGACCGCGATGCTCGCCCAGGCGAACCAGAGCCAGCAGGGCGTGATGGCGCTGCTCCGCTAACATCCGCCCACGACTTTCAGGCTATATTTGGTTGGTCCCTTAAATAGCCTGATCCGATGCCCCGGCCCCCACAGCCGGGGCATCATCTTTTTTGTCTGTTCGGCAATGCCGAACAGGGACGGCACCAGCCCGCTCCCCCACCCGGCCTCCCAACGATAGTAACCTGGGGAGGCCGGGTGGGGGAGCGGGCTGGTGCCGTTCGCCGACGTCAGTCGGCGATCATCAATGAAAATCCCGCGACTTGGGCAGGATACGGACATCGCGCGGATGGCCGTGCTTGGCGGCATAGCCGCGCGGCAGCTGCGGATGTTTTACCTCGTCGGCGCGGCAGACATCGGGGTCGAAGCGCCGGTCGCTGCCCAGCGTATCGAGCATCGCCGTCCGGTCGGTGATGCGCGTCGCCATCAGGTGGATGACGCCCTCCTTGCTCCGCTGCACCTCGCCCTCGGCCAGCATCAGCCGCGACGCCATGACGGCGCGGCGATAGCGTTCGAAATGCCGCGCCCATAAGAGGATGTTGACGACCCCGCCCTCGTCCTCGAGCGTGATGAAGATCGCATTGCCCTTGCCGGGGCGCTGGCGAATCAGCACGACTCCTGCGGTGCGGACGATCGATCCGTTCTTCGCTGCCGCCACTTCAGCGGCGCTTAGCACCCCTTCACGTGTGAAATCGTCGCGCAGGAACGCCATCGGATGTCCTTTCAGTGACAGGCGCGTCGTCTGGTAATCGGTGAGGACATGTTCGACGAGCGGGGTGGGGGGCAGCTGCGCGTCCTCCTCCATACCCAGCTCGTCGGTTTCGGCGGCGCCGAACAGCGGCAGCACCCCCTGCCGCACGCGCCGGGCGTCCCACAGCGCCGGCCGCCGGCCGAGCCCCATCGACCCGCACGCATCGGCCTCGGCAAGCAAACGCAGCGCGCGAGGCGGCAGGTCCGCCCGGCGTGCGAGTTCCTCGACCGAGGCGAAGACTTTGGTCCGGGCGCCCACGATCTGCGCCGCCCACGCTTCGCGAAACCCGTCAACCTGCCGAAAGCCGAGCCGCAGCGCCAGGCTGCCGTCATCCCTGCGCTCAAGGCTATTGTCCCAATCGCTGGCGTTCACATCGACTGCGCGCACCTCGACCCCATGCTCCTGCGCATCGCGGACGAGCTGGGCCGGCGCATAAAATCCCATCGGCTGCGAGTTGAGCAGGCCGCAGGTAAAGACCGCAGGGTGATGGCACTTCAGCCATGACGAGACATAGACGAGCTTGGCGAACGACTGGGCGTGGCTCTCGGGAAAGCCATAGCTGCCGAATCCCTTGATCTGATTGTAACAGCGTTCGGCAAAGGCGCGATCATAGCCGCGGCGGACCATGCCGCCGATCATCTTCTGCTCATATTGATCGATGGTGCCGACGTTGCGAAAGGTCGCCATCGCGCGGCGCAGGCCATTGGCTTCATCGGGAGTAAATTCGGCGGCGACGATGGCGAGTTTCATCGCCTGTTCCTGGAACAACGGGACGCCAAAGGTCCGGTGAAGCAGATTGTAGAGCTCCCGCGGATCGTGCGGCGGGGCGGGTGACGGATAATCGACCGCTTCCTCGCCATTGCGGCGTATCAGATAAGGGTGGACCATGTCGCCCTGGATCGGACCCGGCCGCACAATCGCAACCTGGATGACCAGGTCGTAGAATTCGCGCGGACGCAGGCGCGGCAGCATGTTGATCTGGGCGCGGCTTTCGACCTGGAACACGCCGATGCTGTCGCCCTTGCACAACATGTCGTAAACAACCGGGTCTTCCGGCGGGACCGACTTGAGGTCGTGATCCGCCAGCCCGTGCAGCCGCATCAGATCGAAACATTTGCGAATGCAGGTCAGCATCCCGAGCGCGAGGATATCGACCTTCATCAGTTTCAACTCGTCGATGTCGTCCTTGTCCCATTCGATGAAGGTGCGGTCCGCCATCGCGGCATTATGGATCGGCACCGTTTCGTCGAGCCGGTCCTCGGTCAGCACATAACCGCCGACATGCTGCGACAGGTGGCGCGGGAAGGTCAGCAGCTGCGCGACGATCCATTGCAGGCGGGCGATGTCGTCCTGCTCGGGATCGAGCCCGGCTTCGATGAAGCGCTCGACCGGCATCTCGCTGCCCCAGCTACCCCAACTCGTATCGGCGAGCCGTGCGGTGACATCTTCGCTGAACCCCAGCGCCTTGCCCGCCTCGCGTACCGCGCTGCGCGGCCGGTAATGGATCACCGTCGCGGCGATGCCCGCGCGCCGCCTTGTGTAGCGGCGATAGATATATTGCATGACCTCCTCGCGCCGTTCGTGTTCGAAATCGACGTCGATGTCGGGGGGCTCGCGCCGTTGCTCGGACAGGAAACGCGTGAAGAGCAGATTGTTCGCGATCGGATCGATCGAAGTGATCTCGAGCAGGTAGCAGACGAGCGAATTGGCCGCCGACCCGCGCCCCTGGCACAGGATGGGGGGGCTTTGTGTCCGCGCGAAATTGACGATGTCGTGGACGGTCAGGAAATAGCAGGCGAAATTGCATTTGCGGATGAGCGAAAGCTCCTCGTCGAGCACGTCCTGCCAGCGCTGCGGCAATCCCTGCGGGTGGAGCCGGTTCGCGGCATCCAGCACCATATGTTCGAGCCAGCTTTGCGGATCCCATCCTTCGGGAACCGGCTCGTGCGGATATTCATAAGCGAGATCGCGGAGCGAAAAACCGATGCTATCGAGAATCCGGATGCTTTCACCAACCGCCGACGGGCAGGCACGGAACAACCGCCGCATTTCGCGCGGCGCTTTCAAATGGCGCTCGCCATTGACGCGCAGCAGGCGGCCCGCCGCGTTCAACGTCGTGCCTTCGCGGATGCAGGTGACGACATCGTGGAGCGGGCGCTGCCCGCGCGTCGCGTAAAGCGCGTCGTTGGTCGCGAGCATCGGAATCCCGACGCGCATCGCCAACGCTTCCAACCGGGCGAGATGGCGGCGATCGCTGCCACCCCTTGGCATTGTCGCGCCGAGCCATAACGCGTTCGGTGCAACCCTTTTGAGACGGCGCAACACCGCCTCGTCCTTTTCGCCCGCCATCGCGATCAGAAGCATGTCTTCGCAGTGGATCAGCAGATTTTTGAATTTCATCACGCAGTCGCCCTTGGTGGTGCGGCGATTGCCGATGGTCAGCATCCGGGTCAGGCGGCCCCAGCCGTGGCGCGTGGTCGGATAGGCAATGATTTCGGGGGTGCCGTCGTCGAAGACGAGGCGCGCGCCGACCACGAGTTTGAAGGGCGGCAGCTCTATCCCCTCTGCGTCGGCCTTCTCGCGCAGCTTGCGCAGCCCGGTCAGCGCCCGCACCACCCCCGCGACGCTGTTGCGGTCGGCGATGCCGATACCTGCCATGCCAAGGTTGATCGCTTCGGCGACCATCTCATGCGGGTGCGAGGCGCCGCGCAGGAAGCTGTAGTTGGTCGCGGCGACCAGTTCGGCAAAGCCGGGATCGGGCGCGGGTTGTTCGCTCATGCGAACACCCCATGGATATACCAGCGTGGATCGGGCTTTTCGTCGTACAGCCCGTGGCGAAACAGCCAGTACCGCCGCCCGCGCTCGTCCTCGACACGGTAATAGTCGCGCGTCAGCCCGGCATTGTCGCGGCGGCGCCACCATTCGCTCGCGATCCGTTCCGGCCCCTCGTAACGGCGGATCGCGTGGGTAGCGCGGCGCCAGCGGAAGCGGTGCGGCGGGCCGTCGGGCACCTCGGCGATCACCTCGATCACCTGCGGCGGATCGAAAAGATAGAAGGGGCGCAGCGGCGGTTCGCCGGGTTCGGGGGCGGGCCAGGGCGTGGGCGGCGGTGCGTCGATCGCGGGCAGGGCGAGCTGCGCCTGTTCGGGGATATGGGTGTCGGCGGCGACGAACTTGCGCACCCCGCCACGACCGAGCCGCGTCGCCAGCCGGTCGACGAGATCGGTCACCGCCGCGGCGCGCACCTCCCCGCCTTCGAGCTTGAGCTGCGTCGCGGCAAGTGGTTCGAGCCGCGGTACCGCGAGGCGCATCATGTCGAACCCGAAACCGGGGTCGAGCGGATCGCGCAGGCCATCCATCCGCTCGGCGAACAGGCGCATCACCAGCCCCGCATCGCGTGTCGCATGACCGGTCTCGACCGCAATACTGCGCGCCAGGCCGTCGCTGCGAAAGAAGGTGGCGCGGAAATGGCGCCCGCCCTTGCCGCGCTCGCCAAGCTCGATGATCGCTTCATCGACCAGCTCGGCAAGAATGCGGGTCGCGTGGGGCAGGCTCGCGACCGGTTCGGCAAAGCGGCGTTCGGTAGCGACCGGCGGCGGCGTGACCCGCGGGTCGAGCGGGCTGGGCGCGTCGCCGAGCAGGCGGCGCAGCGCCATCGCGGCGGCGGCACCAAAACGCGCGGCGATGTTCGCCATCGGCCGCGCCGCGAGGTCACCGATCGTCTTGAGCCCGGCGCGGACCAGCGCGGTCGTCGCTTCGGCGTCGAGTTCGAGCGCGGCGACGGGCAGGCGGCGGATCGCGGTGGGCTCGTCGGGAGCGGGGCGCGTCTGGTAGCGTGCGAGCGCGCGGGCGGCGTCGGCGGTGGGGCCGAGGGCATGGCGCGGCGTCATGCCGAGCCGGGTCAGCCGCCGCTCGATATCATCGATCAACCCTGCCTCGTCCTCGAACAAATGGGTGCAGCCGGTGATGTCGAGGATCAGCCCGTCGGGGGCATCGAGCGCGACGAGCGGGGTATAGCGCGCGCAGCCCTGTGCGAGCCGGTCGAGCCAATTCTGGTCGAGGACGGGATCGTGCGGCACGATGGTCAGATCGGGCACCTGCGCCCGCGCGTCGGCGAGCGGCATGCCGACACGCAGCCCGAGCGCCTGCGCGCGCGCATCGACGCTCGCGATCCGCAGCGCCCCGCGCTGCTTCTCGGCAAAGACGAACGGAAGGTCAGGCGGCTTCGGCGCCGAGCGGGTGAACCGTTCGGCGGGCAGCCAGGGGAAGAACAGCGCCAGATAGCGCCGCGTTCCGGAAAGCTTGCTCATCTTTGTCCCAATCGAGTCGCCAGCGCGTTCCGGCAGGGCCGCTACGCCAGCGCAGCAGTTCAAGGTCGAAGGCCGGGGCGCCGGGGGCGTTGGCTTCGAGTGCGCGCGACGGTGCGGCGACGATATTCCAGCGCGTTTCGGCGACGCTCGGCGTCGGCACGGCATTCAGGCGGAGCATCAGCAGCGTCGTCCCCGCATCGCGCGCGCCGAGCGCCAGTCGGCGCCCCGCGGTCAGGTCGAGCAGCGGGAATTTGCCCCAGCTTTCGACAATCACCGCCGCCGATCCGGCGCAGCGTACAGCGTCGTTGGCGCAGGCGAGCAGCATTTTGGGGTCGGCGGTCTCGACAAGAAGAAGCCGGTCGGGGTCGCCGCCGAGTTCGGCGATGCCGGGGGCATAGATATGCCCGGTGCGGCGTCCGGCGTCGACGGTGCGCAACCACAGCAGCGGTGCCTTGCCCGGCGTACGCAGCGCGACCAGCGCGGCAAAAGCCGCGGCGCTGGCCCCATCGAGCGCATCGGCGGCGAAAAACTCATGCGTGCGTCCGACCACCAACCCGCCGCCGGTCGCCGCATCGAATGCGTCATGCCCCGTCGCCAGCCAACCCTCGGCCGGGCGGCTTTCGGGGCCACCCGTGGCGGCCAGCCGGGCGATGCGTTGGCGCAGCCCGGCGAGAGGTTGAGACGACTCGCGCATATATGTTCCTGATTTGTTCTATTAGCGCGCGAGCGAGGGGGGATGTCAAGGCGTCCAGCGTTTAGTCGATTTATCTCACGCAAAGGCGCAAAGGCGCGAAGAAGGGATTTCGGGCGGATAGGCCCAGTATCTCTCTCTTGTCTGAAAGCAGATCATTTGGTCATGGTGCCGCTTTGCGGCCAGTGCCAATCTCTTCGCGTCTTTGCGCCTTTGCGTGAGATTATCTAGCGCGCCGTCGCGTTGCCCCCCGCACCGCTATCGCCACCCAGCGCACGGAACAGCGCGATGCGCGTCTGGACGAGCAGCAGCTGGGTCGCGATCTCGCTGCGCCGCGCCGCATAGAGGCTGCGCTGCGCGTCGAGACTGGCGAGAAAGCTGTCGATCCCGCCCTTGTAGCGGGCATCGGTGAGCGTCGCAGTGTCCGCGGCGGCGGCGGTGTTCGCGGCGGCGGCGCGCGCGCGTTCGGCGATCGTGCCCTGCACCGCAAGCGCATCGGCGACCTCGCGAAACGCCGTCTGGATCGCACCTTCATAGCTTGCGAGCGCGGCATCGCGCTGCGCCTCGCTCACCGCCACCCCGGCGCGGCGACCGCCGGCGTCGAAAATCGGCGCGGTCACGTCGCCGCCCGCCGACCAGCTGAACGATCCGCTGTCGAACAGACTGGACAGCGCATCGCTGGCAAAGCCGAGCAGCCCGGTCAGCGAAATCGAGGGAAACAGGCGCGCGCGCGCCACCCCGATGTCGGCATTGGCGGCGCGCAGGCCATATTCGGCCTCGATCACATCGGGACGGCGGAGCAGGATCTGCGAACTCACGCCCGCCGGAACCGGCGCAATCGCGGACGTTACCTCGGCAAGCCCGGCGGGCAGCAGCGCGCGGTCGACATCGCCGCCGACGAGCAGGCGGATGAGGTTTTCGTCCTGCGCGATTGCCGTCCTTTGCTGCGCGATCGCATCTTCGGCGGTCGCGAGAATCTGTTCGGCCTGGCGCAGGTCGGTGCGCGGCGCCACCCCGCCGTCGAGCCGCGCCCGCGTCAAACGCACACTTTCGCGCGCGTTGGCGGCGGTGTCTTCAGCGATCTGCAGCAGGTCGCGGTCGGCGCCATAGGTCGCCCAGGCATCGGCAAGGCTGGCGATCAGCGCCAGCCGCACCGTGCGCGCCGCCGCTTCGGTGCCGAGCGCGCGATTGCGGTCGGCTTCGGTCGCATTGGCGAGCTTGCCGAACAGGTCGAGTTCGAACGCGCTGATGCCGCCGCGCAGGGAAAAATCCCCGCGGCCGTTGCCGTCGCCGCTGCCATCCGAATAGCCTGCTCCGGCATTGATCCCGACGGCCGGAAATTGTTCCGCGCGGGTCACGCGTGTGCGTGCGCGCGCCGCCGCGACATTGGCATAGGCGACGCGCAGGTCGCGATTGTTCGCCAATGCCTGTTCGGTGAGCGACTGGAGCCGCAGGTCGGTCAAAATGCTCTGGTAGGAAAGGATCGGCAGCGCCGCCTCGCTTTGCAGCAGATAGGCGTCGCCGACCGGCCAGCTTTGCGGCACCGGCGGCGTGGGCAGCACCGTCTTGGGTGCGAGCGAACAGGCGCCGAGCAGCAAGGGGCCGAAGGCGAGGAACGCGCGGAGGCGGATCATGCCGGCACCTCGGCGGCTCCGTCCTTGCCCTTGCCGAAGCGGGCCCGTGCGGCGGCGATGCCGTCGCGTACGCCGCGGCGGACGAGGACGAAAAACAGCGGAATGAAGAAGATCGCGAGCAGGGTCGCGGTCAACATCCCGCCGATCACCGAGGTGCCGATCGCGATGCGGCTGTTCGCTCCGGCGCCCGACGCCAACGCCAGCGGAATCACGCCGAAGATGAAAGCAAAGCTGGTCATCAGGATCGGGCGTAGACGGATGCGCGCCGCGGTGATCGCCGCCTCGATGACGCGCTTGCCCTTTTTCTCTTCCTGTTCGGCGAACTCGATCATCAGGATGGCGTTTTTCGACGCGAGCCCCATCGTCGTCAGCAGCCCGATCTGCAGATAGACGTCATTTTCCAGCCCGCGCAGCGTGACCGCGAACACGGCGCCAACCAGCCCGAGCGGAATGACCAGCAGAACCGCAACCGGAATCGACCAGCTTTCATAGAGCGCGGCAAGGCAGAGAAACACGACGAGCAGCGACAGCGCATAGAGCAGCGGCGCCTGCCCCGACGACAGTCGTTCCTGATAGGATGCCCCCGACCAGGCGACGCTGGTGCCGGGAATTTCGGCCGCCAGTGCGGCAATTTCATCCATCGCCTCGCCCGAACTGGTTCCAGCGGTCGGCTGGCCCGAGATTTCGAAGGCGGGCACACCCTGAAAGCGCGAGGTGGTGCTCGGCGTTGTCGACCAGCCGATACTCGCGAAAGCCGAAAAGGGCGACATTTCACCGCTGGCCGAACGCACATACCATTGGGCCAGGTCGTCGGGCTTGGCGCGATACGGCGCGTCGCCCTGCACATAGACACGCTTCACGCGGCCCTTGTCGATGAAATCGTTGACGTAACGCCCGCCCCAGGCGGTCGACAGCGTGGTGTTCACATCGGCGTTGCTCAGACCATAAGCCGTCAGTCGCTGGGAATCGATGTCGATCTTCAGCGTCGCGAGGTCGGGCAGGTCGCTCAGCCGCACCGAGGTCAGCTTGGGATTGGCATTGGCGGCGGCGAGCAGCCGGTCGCGGGCCGCGGCAAACTGCTCGCGTGTCATGCCGCCGCGATTCTGGAGCTGCATCGTAAATCCCGAGGTGTCACCCAGCCCGCGTACCGCGCCCGGCACCAGCGCAAACACCTGCGCATCGCGCAGCCCGGCGAAAGCCTGCCGCGTCCGTTCGGCGATCGCGTCGGCGCTGTTTTCCTTGCCCGGCCGGTTGTCCCAATGCGTCAGGTTGATGAAGCCCTGACCCGTATTCTGTCCCGATGCGCCGCCCCCGCCGCCGCCGGCATTGAGGAACAGCGATTCGATATTCGCCTTTTCGGCGCTCAGCAGATGATCCTCGATCGCGTCGCGCACCTCCAGCGTCCGTGCCTGGGTGGCTCCGGCCGGCAGGCGGAACTGGACTTGGACGCGGCCCTGGTCCTCGCCCGGCAAAAAGCCGCCGGGCAGGCGCAGGAACAGAAAGGCGAGCAACACCAGAATGATGAGGTAGAGACCCAGAAAGCGCCACTTGCGGTCGACCACCTTTTCGACGCTGCCGACATAGCGTTCGGTGGAGCGGTCGAACCGGGTGTTGAACCAGGTCTTGGCGCGCAGCATCGCCGCATCGAAGCGCGGAAAGCGTCCGGGCGGCGTTTCGCCATGCGCGCGCGGTTTCAGCAGCGTCGATGTCAGCGCCGGACTCAGGATCAGCGCGACAAACACCGACAGAACCATCGCCGACACGATGGTGATCGAAAACTGGCGATAGATGACGCCGGTCGACCCACCGAAAAAGGCCATCGGCAGGAACACCGCCGACAGCACCAGCCCGATTGCAACCAGCGCGACCTGCAATTCCTTCATCGACTGGACGGTCGCTTCGCGCGCGGTCATGCCGGGATTTTCTTCCATCAGCCGCTCGACATTTTCGACGACGACGATCGCGTCGTCGACCAGCAGGCCGATCGCCAGCACCAGCCCGAACAGGGTCAGCGTGTTGATGCTGAACCCGGCCAGATAAAAGATCGCAAAGGTGCCCAGCAGCACGACGGGCACCGCGATCGCGGGGATGAGCGTCGCACGCCAGCTTTGCAGGAACACGAACATGACGATGATGACGAGCAGGATCGCCTCGAACAGCGCCTTTTGCACCTCGCTGACCGACAGGCGGATAAAGGTCGTCGTGTCGTTGATATAGGCATAATCCAGGCCGTCGGGCATATTCTGCGCCAGTTCGGCCATGCGCGCCTTGACCCGTTCGACCGTCGCCAGCGCGTCGGCGCCGGGCGACAGCGAAATCGCCATGCCCGAACTCGGTTGCCGGTTCAGGCGCCCGACCGAATTGTAACTTTCGGCGCCGATTTCGACGCGCGCGACATCGCGGATGCGTACCGCCGACCCGTCGGGCAGCGTTTTCAGCAGGATGTTGCGAAACTCCTCGGGTGTTTGCAGGCGCGACTGGGCGGTCACGGTGGCGGTCAGCAATTGGCCCTGCGGCGCCGGCAGGCCGCCCACCTCACCTGCCGCGACCTCGCTGTTCTGCGCGGTGATTGCCGAAATGACGTCGCCCGGCATCAGCGACACCGCGGCCAGCCGCTGCGGATTGAGCCAGATGCGCATCGCGTGCGGCGAACCGAAGATATTGACGTCGCCGACGCCTTCGACGCGCGACAGCGGATCCTGGATGTTGGTGGTCAGAAAATCGGATACGTCATAATTCGACCGCGTCCGCGTCTTGTCGAACACGCTGACGATCAGCAGCGTGTCCGAATTGGATTTGCTGACCCGCACGCCCTGCTGCTGCACCTGCTGCGGCAGGCGCGATACCGCCGACTCGATCTTGTTCTGGACCTGAACCTGCGCGATGTCGGGATCGGTCCCCTTGTCGAAGATCGCGGTGATGCTGGCCTGTCCGCGCGAACTCGATTGCGAACTGAAATAGAGCAGCCCGTCGATACCGGTCAGCTGTTGTTCCAATATCTGGGTGACGCTGTTCTCCACCGCTTCGGCCGACGCGCCGGGATAGCTGGCGCGGATATTCACCTGCACCGGCGCGATGTCGGGATATTGCTCGATCGGCAGCGCGCGCAGCGCGCCGAAACCGGCGAGCATGACGACGATCGCCAGCACCCAGGCAAAGATCGGCCGGTCGATGAAGATCCGTGACATGGGGGGCTATTTACCCTTTTCGGCTGTCTTGGCCGCCGCGGGAGCCCCTACCCGTTGCGGACTGCTGGCGGGGACGGGGCGGATGTCGGCGCCGTCGCGCAGATTGCCAACGCCCTGCGTGATCACCCGGTCGCCGGCCTTCAGCCCGTCGGTCACGATCCAGCTGCCCCCGACCGTCCGTTCGGTCGCGATCTTGCGGCGTACCGCCTTGTTGTTCGGTCCCGCCAGATAGACGAAGGCCGACCCGTCGAAATCGCGTTGCACGGCCGGCTGCGGCACCAGGATCGCAGTCGGATCGACCGCCTGCTGGAACATCGCGGTGACGAACATGCCCGGCAGCAGCAAGCCTTGCGGATTGGGAAAGCGCGCGCGCAGCGTCACCGTTCCGGTCGCCTCGTTCACCGTCATTTCGGAAAATTCGACCGTCCCGGTCAGGCCATAGGCGCTGCCGTCCTCCAGCCGCAGCCGCACCGCGGTGCTGCCCGGTGCGATGCCGCCGTTGGCGATCGCCTGGCGCAGCGTCGTCAGCTCCGCGCTCGACTGCTGCATGTCGACATAGATCGGATCGATGCGCTGGATGGTGGTCAGCGGTGCCGTCTGGTTGGCGCTGACCAGTGCGCCTGCCGTGGCCAGGCTACGGCCGATCCGCCCGCTGATCGGCGCGGTGATCGTGGCATAGCGCAGCGTGATCCGCGCGGTTTCCAGCGCCGCGGCATTTTGCGCGACGGCGGCGCGCGCCACCCGCGCCTCGGCCAGCGCGTCGGTATAATCCTGCTCGGCGATCGCCTGCATCTTGGCGAGCGGAGCAAAGCGGCGGACACGCTCGTCGGCCGCCTGCGCGGCGGCGCGCGCGCTGGCAAGGTTCGCCGCCGCCTGATCGACCGCGGCCTGATACAGGCTGGCATCGATCTGGTAGAGCGGCTGCCCGGCGCGGACAAAACCGCCCTCGGTAAACAGGCGGCGACGGATCAGGCCGTTCACCTGCGGCCGCACTTCGCTGGTTTCGAACGCCACGGTCCGCCCGCCGAGCGAGGTGGTAACCGGCACCGCCTCGACCTTCGCCACGACAAAGCCGACTTGCGGCGCGCCGCGGCCGCCCTTGCTGTTTTCTTCCGATCCCGAACAGGCGGCGAGCAGCAAGGTCGCAGCGCCCAACAAACCGGTCAGCAGCGCACCCTTTTCCGGCATAAAATTCATTCTCGTCATGGATCGCCAGCGGCGGCGGGGGAGGAATCGCGCCTATTCAACCCATTGATTGGCCGCTTGCAAGCGCAATGCGGGATTTGCGACAAATTACGACAACTTTATCCCGCGCGGGATTCAATTTTCGACCAGCAACGCGCGGGCGTCACGCACCTCAGCATCCAGCCAGTCGATGAACGCGCGGATGCGCGGTTGCGGCGCGAGGTCGCGGTGGAGCGCAAGCCAGAAGCTGCGGCCGATCACCTGTTCGGGCCGCACCCGGGTCAGTGCCGGATCGCCGGCGGCAAGGAAGCAGGGCAGGACACCGACCCCCGCGCCGCCCGCGATCATCCGCCGCTGCGCCAGGATCGACGAAGAACGGACGTGGGCGCGCAGCCCCGGCTCGATTTCGCCCAGATAGTCGAGTTCGGGAGCATAGAGGATGTCGGGGATATAGCCGATCACGGGAATGCCGGTACGCGACAGCGGTGCCGACGCAATCTTTTCGTGCCAGTCGGGCCGGTCGGCGGGGGCGTAGATTCCAAGGCTGTAGTCCGCCAGCTTGCGCGTGATGAGCGGGCCTTTGCGCGGCCGCGCGAGCAGCACCGCCATATCCGCCTCGCGCCGTGACGGGTTGAGGAAACCCGACGAGGCAACAAGGTCGATCTCGAGTTCGGGATGCGCGGCGACGAAGCCCGCCAGCCGCGGCGCGATGAAGCTGTTGCCGAAACCTTCGGAGACGCTGACCCGCAGTTGTCCCGACAGCGCCGACCCGCCTTCGCGCGCCGAATGAATGCGCGCCGCGGCCGCCGCCATCGCTTCGGCGTGCGGCACGAGCGTGCGGCCCGCCACGGTCAGCACAAAACCCGTCGGCGCGCGTTCGAACAGGGTCTGTTGAAGCGCGGCTTCGAGCGCGCTGACCTGGCGGCTGACCGTCGTCGCATCGACGTGCAGCGCCGCCGCCGCGCGCGCGAGCGTGCCATGGCGCGCGACCATCAGGAAATATTGCAGCCTGCCCCAGTCCATATGCTGCGAATATGCAGGATCGTGCTGCAAGTCTATCCCTTGCAATCGCTCCGTAACTCGGCTGTTGCAACAGCAACATCTTATGGGAGACTCGGGATATGCGACAGATCGACCACCATATCGTCGGCGGCGCCGGCGGCAGCGCGCGCTTCGGCGACGTTCTCGACCCCAATAATGGCGGGGTGCAGGCGCAGGTCGCGCTTGGCGACCGGGCCGTCCTCGACCGCGCCGTCGCCGCGGCGAAGAAGGCGCAGCCGGCCTGGGCCGCGACCAACCCGCAGCGCCGCGCGCGCGTGATGTTCGAATTCAAGCGCCTCGTCGAAGCCAATATGAACCAGCTCGCCGAAATGCTCTCGGCCGAACATGGCAAGGTGATCGCCGATTCGAAGGGCGATATCCAGCGCGGCTTGGAGGTCATCGAATTCTGCTGCGGCATCCCGCATGTGCTGAAAGGCGAATATACACAGGGCGCCGGTCCCGGCATCGACGTCTATTCGATGCGCCAGCCGGTCGGTATCGGCGCGGGGATTACCCCGTTCAACTTCCCCGCGATGATCCCGCTGTGGATGGGCGGCGTCGCGACCGCGGTCGGCAACGCCTTCATCCTGAAGCCCAGCGAGCGCGACCCGTCGGTGCCCGTGCGTCTGTCGGAACTGTTCCTCGAAGCCGGGATGCCCGAGGGCATTTTCCAGACCGTCCATGGCGACAAGGAAATGGTCGATGCGATTCTCGACCATCCCGACATCGGCGCGGTCAGCTTCGTCGGATCGTCGGACATCGCGCATTATGTTTACAACCGCGGCGTCGCCAACGGCAAGCGCGTGCAGGCGATGGGCGGCGCGAAGAACCACGGCATCGTTATGCCCGACGCCGACCTCGACCAGGTGGTCAATGACCTCACCGGTGCCGCCTTTGGCTCGGCGGGCGAGCGCTGCATGGCGCTGCCCGTCGTCGTCCCCGTCGGCGAGGACACCGCGAACCGGCTCCGTGAGAAATTGATCCCCGCGATCGAGGCGCTGCGCGTCGGCATATCGACTGATGCCGAGGCGCATTACGGCCCGGTGGTGACGCAGGCGCACAAGGAAAAGGTCGAAGGCTGGATCCAGAAATGCGCCGACGAAGGTGCCGAGCTTGTCGTTGACGGCCGCGGCTTCACCTTGCAGGGGCATGAAAAGGGCTTCTTCGTCGGCCCGACTTTGTTCGACCATGTCACCCCCGACATGGAAAGCTACAAGGAAGAAATTTTCGGTCCCGTGCTGCAGATCGTCCGCGCGCCCGATTTCGAGGCGGCGCTCGAACTGCCGTCAAAGCATCAATATGGTAACGGCGTCGCGATCTTCACGCGCAACGGCCACGCCGCGCGCGAATTTGCGGCGCGCGTGCAGGTCGGCATGGTTGGCATCAACGTGCCGATCCCGGTGCCGGTGGCCTATCACACGTTCGGCGGCTGGAAGCGGTCGGCGTTCGGCGACACCAACCAGCACGGCATGGAGGGTGTGAAATTCTGGACCAAGGTGAAAACGATCACCGCGCGCTGGCCCGACGGATCGCTGGACGGCGGCAACGCCTTTGTCATCCCGACGATGGGTTGATCGGTCGCACGGGCATGAAACCCTATCCGGCCACCGGACATTCTACAGATACGGCTCCGGCAATCGGTCGGCGCAGCAAGGAAGGATGCCGATGATGCGCTGGGCATGGCCGATCACGTTGTTGCTGCTCGCGGCGTGCAGCAAGGGCGAGCCCGTGCCGGACGATGCAGCGAAGTCCAGCGCGACTCCCGACCTTGCCGAGCCCGCGCTGTCACAGGAAGTCACGGCGGATTATCACCCCGATCCGGCGTTGCCGCCGCCAACGACGCGCGAAACCGGAATCGGTGCCCGCGACAAGGTGATACCCGCCGCAATTCGTGGCCGTTGGGGGCTTACTGCCGCCGATTGCACATCGACCAAGGGCGATGCCAAAGGGCTGCTGACCATCGACGCGACGAGTTTGCGCTTCTATGAATCGCACGGCGAGTTGGCCCGCATTCGCGAACGCGGCGCGAGCCGGATCGTCGCGGACTATAAATTCAGCGGTGAAGGCATGGAATGGGACCGGTTGATGCTTCTCGACGCGCAGGGTGGCGGCCAGAC
>VFQQ010000979.1_pt1 | contig 45624 bp, 88 predicted proteins | sample 3512341 | NCBI WGS metagenome assembly VFQQ01 (sample SAMN10412373, study PRJNA504923) | tailings metagenome | isolation source: Relicate 2 Philex TSF1 revegetated site | place: Philippines: Tuba, Benguet | collected 2017-08-29 | reverse complement strand
GCTTTTTAATTTGTGCCACCTCTCCCTGGCTAATTGCAACATCCTTCCAAGCGGCTTTGGCTGTCTGAGCGGGCTGAGCAGCCTGCAGCGGCTGGCTTTGGACAGCTGCTCCCATCTACCGGTCTGCCTGGGGCAGCTGAGTGGGCTGGAAGAGCTCAGCATAGCTGACGAGGGAGGCATTATTTGGGTGCATGAAGCCGGAGGGTCTGGCAACATTCTGAGTGACGCCTGGCCGATGCTGGTACAGCGGCTGACTTCTCTAGCCGTGCTGGCTGCCGCTTCTGGTGAATTCCTGCCAGCACCCTCGCTTTTGACAGCCAGCAGCAGGCTGCAGTCCCTCTTTGTGCTGGCACCAATGTATGAGCTGCAGCACCTGCAGCGGGGACACAGTCGACCATTGGCGCCTGGCCCTGCGCTGCCCAGCCTGCGCCACTTGGCTGCCACCCTCGGAACCCTCGTCAGTAGCCTGCCAGTGGTGCAGGCAGCCACACGGCTTGAGTTTGTTGGAGCCGTGTGCTTTGCTTCGCAGCTGCCTGGTCTGCCTAGGCTGCTAGACTGGGCGGTGCGGCCACCCCGCCATGCGTCGCCTTGTGCTCACCGGCAGTGCTTCTGAACTCCTCAGCTACTCTCAGGCCGTCGAAGAGGCGCGGCAGCGCAGCCACAACCTGCGCATTGTGCTGGATAATTTTGCACCGTATGATCCGTCTCCGACAACATGCTTTCTGTTTGAGCACGGTTTCAACATCTTTTAGGACCAGCGTGCCATTGCCCGTAACCCTGTGCCGCAGCACCTCACGCCGCCCAAGCGCAACTTGCCAGTGCATATGTTCGTTTTGCTTGCTAGACTTTTGCTCAAGCGACGACTGCCCAGACCTGTGTTGACCGCTTCACAGCTGACCCGTGAGTTGCTCTCGGCCGGGCCGGCTTGCTTTCGGCGCCCCTGCCCCGCCCCTGCTCCAAGTCACAGCTCGATTGTTTCCAGTCAGCGTTACATGACAAAGACAAGTGTAAATAGTTTTGGTTTGATGCGCACGGCAGAGCAATCGCCATGCCAGTCGGCTGTCGCCGCTGCAGCTGCACCAGTTGTTGCATGCACGCTCAGATAACATCTCTCAGCTGCCTCTCTCTGCCGCTCACAACACGCCGGGTTGCTGTCCAAAAAAAAACGAGTCAGAGTGTCGTACGCCCTAGCAAAGTGGATCAGATGCCGCTGCTGCCCGACTGCATCAGATGTCGGTGCTGCCAGCCAGCCGCTGCTCAATCAGCTCGATGCACTCCACCACAGATGCGCCTCGGGCCATGGCATCCGCCAGCGCATCGTGTGTGGCCTCGTGCCGCCGCAGCAGGGTGACCACATTCAGCACGGCCCAGCGCACCTGGGCATCGGCCTTGGCCTGCGGAAGGGGCGCAATATGAAGGGAGGACAGCAGATGTGAAAGCCCAGCAAAGAGCAGACAGGTGCAGGAAGGTTTGCGAGCTGGGAGCTGGCGGCAGGCATCAGGAAGGCAGGGAGGCACCCTTGGTGCTGGTGCTCCCGCATTGGCAGCGCCAGGCTGCTGCTGGATCTTCATTCATGCACCCCGGCAACGCCCACACAGCAACAGCTCATGACCGTGGCTACCCCAATGCTCAACCCTAAGCACCAGGCTCTCACACCTGCGTGAAGCGCAGCGCCTGCAACAGGCGGTCCAGCTGCATCACATCCGCCAGCCCGCCCTCTGCGTGCCCAAAGCGCAGCCACTCGGTGGCCACTCCTGCCAGCGCGACGCAGCTGTAGGTGTCCAGGGATGAGCTGGTCAGCTTGCCGCTGCGGGGCGGGCAGGGTTGGCAGGGGATGAGAGGTTGGTAGTTGGGTGCGCGGGTAAGCTTATGGCGTGCCGGCCGGCTGGCTCGGGCAATGCAGGTCAAACAGCACACGTGTTTGTCTCCTCTCCCTCTCACCTGGCCACCTCCGCTTGGAATGCCGAGTCGCAGAACTGGCAGCCGGCCTGCACGTTGAGCTGCCGCTTCCTGCAGGAGGAGGAGGAGGGAGGAGCGGCGGAGCACAGGTGGGCGGCGGCATGTGAAAGCGGCGGCAGCATGGCAGACTGCAACTGCGCAGAGGCTACTTCGAATATGCTTGCTGGTTGCCTGCAGAGTTGCCGAACCAGCAGCGCCTGAAAAGCCGTGTGCAGCGCAAGAGACTCCAGCTGCACCCAGCCTCTCGGCCCACCAGCAGCCATGCCCGGCCAGGCCAGCATTCATGAGAATGATCTGCCTCCAGGACTGCTGGAGCTGTGCTGGGCGCCCTTGGACGTGAGCCTCGGCCGAGACAGCAGCCGGCGGCTCTGCTGCCCGTCCAAGGGGATGCTGAGCGGCCGCACATCAGCGAGCATGCTGTTATGCAGCAGCAGGCACTCAGCAGATGCCACTGCCGGCGGCGACCCGAGACCGCCGCCTTGCCGCCGCCGCCGAACCATGCCCGCAGCCTGCTCGCCCCACAACCCTTGCCTGCCTCGCCTGCTGCCACCATGCAGGCACCGCGCCGTGCCCCTCGTATGCCGCGCCTGGCGGCAGCAGGTCAACAGTTCGCCGCAGCTGCTGCGGAACATGCAGCTGCATTTGGACAGCCATGTGCAACCCGCCAGCGCCCGCCTGCAATCTTTTTTGGAGTGGATGCTGCGCTACGCAGTCAGCCATGTGCGGAGCCTTGATCTGGAGATCACAGAATACGGCGACGGCGCCTGCCCAACAGCAGTTGTGGAGGGGCTGTCGGCCCTGCTGGGTGCCTGCGGTGCGGCTGGCTTGTTGGAGGAGTAGCACGTGCAGCACAACGTGCCAGCCACAGCACGCTGCTGGCTGTCGGGCATGCGTCGGCTGCGCAAGCTCAGCTTCACAATTGAGGATGATGGGCTTTGGGATGTGGGGCAGCTATGCTTCGACCCTCCCCCACGGGCGCTCGCTGGGCTGGAGAACTTGACTCTAGCGGCACGGCGAGTGGACGTTACGCCCAGGGCGCACCTGCCGCCCTCGCTGACCCGCGTCTACATGTTAGGGTTCACAGGCGCTGCCCTGCCGCCCCAGGTGCTTGGGTCCGCTGAGGTGTTGCACGCAAAGCCAGCTATGCTTTCTTGATGATGCCCACATCACTTCCCAAGTAGCTCTACTCCTATCCTTGCTCGCAGGTCGCCACGCTTTCCAATCTGCGCCAGCTCTCCCTGGCCGACTGCAACATCCTTCCAAGCGGCTTTGACTGCCTGAGCCAGCTGAGCAGCCTGCGGCGGCTGGCTTTGGTCAGCTGCACCCATGTACCAGCCTGCCTGGGGCAGCTGAGTGGGCTGGAGGAGCTCAGCATAGCGGATGAGACTCGCACTCTTTGGCTGGATGAACACTCAGACACTGACACCATTCTGAGCGATGCATGGCCCATGCTGGCGCAGCGACTGACGTCCCTGACCGTGCCGGCAGCCATCGTTGGCGCCTTTCTGCCTGCGCAGTCGCTGACAGCCTGCAGCCGGCTGCAGTCCCTCTTTCTGCTACCGCCGGCATTTGACCAGCAGGCGCAGCACGAAGCACTGCTGCCTGGCCCCGCTCTATCCAGCCTGCGCCGCCTGACTGCCACCCTCGGAATGCTGGCTAAAAGCCTGCCTGTACTGCAGGCAGCCACACGGCTCGAGTTTGTTGGAGCCGTGTGCTTTGACTCTCAGCTTGCTGGCCTGGCCCCAATGCTAGATTGGGCAGTGCAGCACCCCACCCTACACAAGCTCGTGCTCGAGGGCTGGGCCTCTGAACAGATCCACCGCTCCTCTCAGGCCATTGACGAGGCACGGCAGCGCAGCCGCAACCTGCACATCTCTCTGCATCTTCGCTACTCGTCGAGGAGTTTGCTATCTAGACATGGTTTTGAAGTCTTCTAGCAAACCGCCAACAGCACCATGCTTCCAATCCAACTGGCCTCTGCCTGTGCTTGTTTGTTTGGCTTGCCTGTCAAACCTGTAACCGCTGCCAGGCTGCACAGACCAGTGTTCAAAAGCCCCCCAACAGCCCTTGAGCGACTACAGCACCCCACAGGCCAAAGAATTAGCGGTGGCAAATGCAGCCAGCACACACCTCGCCACAGCAGCTGCCCACCTGAACACTCGCTCCAGCGACCTCGCAGCGCACCCAACAACCACCGCCCACAGCTGGTAGCAACTGCAAGTTCAACAGAACTCCCCTTAGCAGTGCCCACCTGAGGAAGAGGTCGAGCGAGCTGAGGGTGTAGCCCCGCGGCAGCAGGCCCAGCAGGTAGGCCACCAGGAAGTGCCCCGCCTCGTGCAGCGCCACGCGCCGGCCGTACGTGCGGTTGACCACGCGCCCCGCTGCAGCCACACGAAGAGCGGAAATGGTTTGAAGGCATGCATGTACATATGGTTTCAGTGCAGCCATCACGAATACAAGGGCGCGGTCGTGATGCACTGCTCAGCTTGCTCGATGTGCCAATAGCAGCAGCTACACACAAGCAAGCAACGCGCATCGCTTCTTCTACAAGCTCTCAGCAGCCCCAGCACCCAACAGCGCCCCAGTACCGCACCCGTGTCCACCAGCAGCGCCTCAAAGCCGCCCGCGTTCGCCACTTGGTCGACGGTCAGCAGGAAGGCGGTCAGAATCACCACCTGGTTGCATGGAGCACAGAGGGGCGGGCAATGATTGCCTTGATGGCCTGGCCGGTAAGGCACGGCAGGACAGGCGGCAGGCCACACGGCAGCAGGAGCAGACCACAAGCGACTTACCCAGTAGGCGGCGGCTGACCCAGCAGCTCTTAGGCAGCCCCCACATGTTCTGGTCTTGCGCACGCGCCCACCTGCACAATCTGCGTGAGGTCCAGCAGCTGCCCAAAGTAGGCGGCTGTGAGGCCCGCCAGGTAGCTGCCCTGCATCAGCAGGCAGGCGCAGTTGCGGTAAGGCAGCGGTTGTCGAGCATCAGGCAACGGCTCCTGCTCCGCGTCCTCTGATGCAGCTGGGCAGCGGCTGGACCAGGGGCAGGTGAGCGGTGCCTGCAAAGCATATTCATTCCAGCAGCAAAACGTGCCTGCGCAGCTGCCCAGCTGCAACCTAAGCTGTCAATCGCACCTGCACAATGTTGCGCACGGAGCCCAGTGTTGTGTCCTTGGGCGCCAAGAACTGCTCCGGCTGGATTTTGTTCAGCCGCAGCTCCTGCAGGCTGTAGGCTCGCTTGGGAACCTGGCGGTGCAAGGACAGGCAGCAGGCAGATGTGTTAAGGAAGCAGAATGGCAGACGACTCAACGTCATCGGCTCGCAGCTCCTGGGCAGGCGGAAGGTGGCGGCGAGCGAAGGGTGAGAGCGAGCTGTGTCAACTTCAATCAGGCCAACTCAGCCACCAACAGCTCAATGAGACAGTCTGTCTGGATAAGCGGTGGCATTTCGTTGGCAGCGGATCCACAGCAAACAGGAAACCAAGCCGTCACACAAGTTGTGGACAGCGGCCGGGAGGCCAGCGGGCAGGCGGCAGCCGGGCTGTGTGGGCCAGCTGGCCGGGCAGGGCACGCAGGCATGCTAGCCCATGTCAGCATTATGGCATGCAGTAGCCATCGAGCGGCAGAAGCGCAAACGGGTGCCCCATCAGCAGCACCCCACCTGGCTGGCGGCGCCAAATGCACGCAGTGCGCCTGACGCATGAAGCGTGGCGGCCAGGCTGGCTGCCTGCGCCTCCACCTGCGGGCCTTCTGAGGCGAGCAGTTTGTCCAGCTCAGCCAGCTTCTGCTTCGCCTCTGCCGGCGACAGCTGCGGGATGGCCGGGACGGCGCTGGCAGCTGCGTCGTCAGTGGCGGCGGAGCTGCCGCCGTCGGCCTCAGCCTGCGCCGCCACGCCGCCCCGCTGCTGCCGCCGCCAAGCTGCCGTCAGCCTGACGCGCTGCGAGGGCGTCCAGTGGCGGGCTGCGCTGCTGGCAGCGGCTGGCCTGGGCTGCAGTGCTGCAGCAGGGGCGTGCGAGACGGGAGCGGTCGCGAGGTGCATGGTAGGCGATCGGGGCTGCGGCTGTTGTAACAAACGCTTGCATTATGGGCTGATGGTACTGGGATCGCCGCAAAGCTGCCCTCACACGGCTGCTGTCCCCATGCTGACCCATGTGGCATTTGGCGTGCGCTGTGGCGGCCCCGCGTGCTGCTGCACATTGCTGGGATCGCTCCAAGCCTGCTGAGCCGCGCTCGGACCGCCCCACGCCTCTCACGCAAGGCCAGCATCGGCGTCGGCTTGTTGCAGCGCCTGACTGGCCGACGCACGTCACTGCAGCTGCGACAGACACGTCAGTAATCCATTGCAGCGGCTCAAAGGCGCCTGGCACTCGGCGCGCCATCACCAGCGGCAGGCGGCGGCAGGCGCGAGCGGCGGCACTCGCTGCACACCCAGCTCCGGAGTCCCCGGCTGCGGCAGAGGTAGCGGGCCAAGATGGGCATCCTAGAGAAGATTAAGGAGATTGAGTTCGAGGCAAGTGGAGCAGTGGGGGTTGGCATAGCCATCACGGCGGGCAGTGAACCCCTGCCTGCGCAGCTGCCGCCAACCGCCTTCGCCGCTGCTCATCGGCCACGGTGCTTTGCCGTTCCTGCATTGCAGATGGGTCGAACTCAGAAGAACAAGGTGAGTGGCTGTGCGCCTGCATGTTGCCATTGCACCACATGTGCATGCGTGCCGGCGCTGCGAGGCTGCCCCTGCTGCAGCAGTTGCTCAGCAGAGCATGTGCAAACATGTCTCAATCACTGCTCACTGACTGCCTGCCATCCGCCTGTGTTTACTTTCTTCCTGTGTTCAACAGGCCACTGAGTACCATCTTGGTCAGGTGAGGGCGCAATCTCCTGCATGCTGCGTGTCTGCCAAGAGGCCCAGCCAGTTGCGTTGCTGCCGTTGGGTGTCGACTTTGTTTTGCCTGGCATTGCCACTGGGGCCCTGTGACATGGGGCAGCCGTACAGTCATTGTTGACATGCCGAGCCGTTGTGTGTGACCTTCTGCTGCAGCTCAAAGCCAAGCTGGCCAAGCTGCGCACGCAGCTGCAGGAGCCGGCGGGCAAGGTGGGTGGGTGCGCCTCACAGCCTAGCATGTTTGTGCTGCACGCCGTGGATGTCCACCCACGCTGCTGAGCCTGAAGCCCGTCTCTGCCAGCCCACTGCTGCTGGCCACACTGACAAGCACACAGCCCTGCACATGCGCACGTTTGCCGCCCCGCATCACGCTGTGGTCCTGTAGCACGCTATTGTTTCGCATCATGCTGTGGTGTGGTCCTGCCTCAGCATGTGCGGCTTGCATCATCATGTGCGTAGTTGCTCGTCCATTTAGCAGGGCGGCGCCTCTGGCGAGGGGTTTGAGGTGCAGAAGTATGGAGACGGCCGCGTGGCGCTCATCGGCTTCCCCTCGGGTGCGCAAATGTTGGTTGCAGTGTTGTGCTGGTGCTGGTGGATGTGATGCCGTTGCCTTGGATTTGCTGCTGCCGGCTGCAATGCTGCCGGTGCTTTTGCCGCCAACGCCTCCGCCTTGCTGGGATTTGCTAAATGCCATGGAGGGTGCACCAGCACAGCCGCTCTCACATGCCGCCAAGCAGCCAGGCATGGGCTCGAGCTGCTGCTGGACGCAGCTGCTGCTACTTTGTGTGGAGGCAAGATCGTTCCACACGCCTTTGCCCATCCGGCCTGCCCCCCATTCTGTCTTCTTGTTGCAGTCGGAAAGTCCACGCTGCTCACTGAGCTGACGGGAACGAGCTCGGAGGCGGCTGGCTACGGTGAGCATTGGTAATCTGCTTCGAACCGGTGGCTCAGTGACTGCAATGCGAGCCAGCCAGCTGGCAGCAGTGTGTGCAGCCCTTCTTGTACTGACCACCAACTCGCCCTGCCATCTGCAGAGTTCACCACGCTGACGTGCATTCCTGGCGTCATCCACTACAACGATGCCAAGATTCAGCTGCTGGATCTGCCGGGTATCATTGAGGGCGCCGCGGAGGGACGCGGTGAGAATTGGGGCAGGACTTTGCAGGGTGGCAACTGTTGAGTGAGGACCTGGGCAGGGCCGCACGCGAAGCCAGCCAGGTACCAGCAAATGCAGTTCCAAGCCTGGCTATTGCAAACCTGGCAATTGCAAGCCCGCCTGCCTGCCGCTGCGGCTCATTTGCCGAGCCACTCATCCCTGCCTGCTGACCTTGCTGGCTGATCTTGCCTTTGCCTGTCTCGCAGGCCGCGGCCGTCAGGTCATTGCTGTGTGCAAGTCGGCCGATCTGCTGCTGATGGTGCTGGACGCCGGGAAGCCGCACTACCACCGCGAAATCCTCACGCGAGAGCTGGAAGCGGTGAGTTGCGGGTGCAGAGCTGCGAGTGCCTTGTGATTGCTGTATGATGGTTGCACAGCCCACTCACGAGCGAGGTATCCATGCCCGTGTCCTGCCTGGCACACACTGGCGAAAATGGACGTTACGCCGTACCCTGTGCCCGCTGCGTGGGTGGGCATGTGGCTGAACCTCAGCCTGCCCAGCATGACATCATGCTGGTCATGTCCAGCAGTCACTGGTGTGTTGACCCATTGCACCCGCCTTGCCCCTGCAGGTGGGCATGCGGCTGAACCGCAGCCCGCCCAACATCACGTTCCGCAAGAAGAAGACGGGCGGCATCACCATCAACTCGATGGTGCAGCTGACGCGGATGGACGAGAGGATGGTGCAGCGCATCCTGCAGGCGAGGAGGGGGAAGGCTTGCTCGCTTTGCAGCATTACAGCATGGGGCTGAGGCTGCGGCACTGGAGGCTGCCGATGCTAGCTCTTTGCTGTGTAAGTGGACTACATTGGTTTGCATTGAATCTCCGTTGAATGCAGGAGTACAAGATCCACAACTGCGACCTGCTGTTCAAGGAGGACTGCTCCGTGGACGACCTGATCGACGTGATCGAGGGCAACCGGCGATACGTCAAGTGTAAGTGGATACATTGATTAAGTGTGAACACAGCAGGGCAGGGGCAGGGCAGGGGCAGGGGCAGGGCAGGAGTTGATTGAGGGCAACCGGTGATCTGTCAAGTGTGAGTGCTTGGGTTGGGGGCAGGTCAGTATGGTGGTACAGCTGGGGCATTGAGGGCAAACGGCGATACGTCAAGTGTGTGAGTGGATATGCCAAGTTCGATCGTAGCTGGGCAGGGGCAGGGCAGGAGTTGATTGAGGGCAACTGGCAATACGTCAAGTGAGAGTGCAAGGCGGGGCCAGGGGCAGGGCTGGGCACTCTTCACTCTGGCAAGTCAGCGGTTCGGGGCGTTCGATGCTTGGCGGTGTTGAGGTGGCAGGAGGGTCGGGTACGGAGACAACCGCTGCAGGCCCATGCCACAGTGCTGCCCCAACCAACACGCTGCCGCTTTGCCTGCCCTCCCATATGCTTAGGCCTGTACGTGTACAATAAGATGGACATCTGCAGCATGGAGGAGGTGGGTTAACAAACACAACAAGACAAAAAAACTCCCATTTGGGCTGCCATTCGTGGCAGCATCTGCTCTGCACGCTCTGCCCGCTGTCCACGTCCAACTGCAAGCTGGTCAGCTGAACGCCTGGCCGGCTCCCATCAACCTGGTTTCGCAGGTGGACGAGATTGCGCGGCGGCCGTTCTCCATCCCCATCTCCTGCTACCTCAAACTCAACTTTGACGGCCTGCTGGCCCGCATCTGGGACATGATGGTGAGCGCCTTGGGCACTTGCGTCTGAGATGCACCCGGGACTCAATCCATTTGATCCGCCGTATGGCAGCAGGTCGTTTGCTTTCAGCTGGGGCGCACCTTGCCGGCCGCTAGCCCTGCTGACTGGCTGTTGTGTATCATGTTTTGTTCCACCCAGGGCCTGGTGCGCGTGTACACCAAGAAGGTGGGCCACAAGCCCGACTTTGGAGACCCCGTGGTGCTCAGGTGGGAAGGCTGGTAGGGATGGCAGCTGCTGGCTGGTTGCTCAGCTGGCGCAATTCAGAGTGCAAACTGCCACGCACCGCTCGCTGCACAGCTGCACAGGTCAATTCTGCTGGTGGCTTGCGCTACAGATTCATGCATCCCTTCATGGGTTCCCATTGCTGCCTCTTGCCTCTCCGCAGCGAGGACCATGGCAGCACCAGCATCCGCCACTTCTGCGAGATGATTGCAACACAAACGCACCACCTGCTGACGGCTTTTCTTGCTGCCTTCACGGTTTCCCTTGTTGCAGCGAGGACCGCGGCGGCACCAGCATCCGCCACTTGAGCTGCTGCTGTACACGCCTTGAGAGCTTCATTGCCTCCCCTCCAATGCAGCGAGGACCGCGGCGGCACCAGCATCCGCCACTTCTGCGAGATGATCCACAAGAGCCTGGTGCCGCAGTTCCAGTACGCGCTGGTGTGGGGCACATCCTCCAAGCACATGCCGCAGCGGTGAGCAAGCTGTGTTTCTGTTCCATCTGTTGTAATCAGGTTGAGCGTGCTGTGCACCCTGCTGTGTGGACAGAGGGGCCACGAGCTCCAAGCACATGCCGCAGCAGTGGGGCTGCCTGCTGGCTGGGTGCTTGTAGATATCCGAAACGCGGGATGCAATTAGGTCTCCTGAGGCATGCTGTGCATGCCTGGCGAGCGATTGGGCGGCAGCAATTTGCAGGATGGCCTGGAGGGTGTTGAGACTGTTGGCCTGCTGATTCCTCACCGCCCTCTGCCCGACTGCCTCCCCGCTTGCCTGTCTGCCTGCAGATGCGGCCTCTCACACAAGCTGGAGGATGAAGATGTGGTGCAGGTGTGTGCCAAGCACAATCCATAGCACTTGGACGGATGTGGTGCTGTGTTATGGTTGTGTGCCTGGGCAGATGGGCGCAACCTGCAGGCTGAAGATGTGTGAAGCTCGAAGCGTTTGGCCACTGGCGGCAGGCAGCCGACGGTGCAACTGCTGCTGGCCTCAGTCAGTGATATATGTGCTGCTTTCTCATTCAACCCCGTGCTGCCCAACAACCACAGATTGTGAAGAAGAAGGTGCAAGTGGGGGACGATGCGCGGGGGCGCTTCAGCCAGGCGGCCAAGGAGTATGTGCGGTGAGCAGGGGCATCATTGCTGCATGAGATTTGTGCTGTTTTGACCTGTTGACCTGCGGGCAAGGAGTATGTGCGGTGAGCAGGGCAGAGGGGCGGCGGCCGCAAGGGAATGGTTCGCTGCTGGGATAGAGGGGCAGAATCGCGGCTGCCTTGACCTGCGGGCAAATGCTGCGCATGTCGTGAGCAGGGAGGGGCGCGAGCCCGGCCCTGCACCTGCCCTGCATGCAAAAGTGCAAACCCCAAGCTCCATACTGCATCGACAATTGACTCGCTGTTTTGCGCTCATCCTGCCTGCAGCACGGTGGACCGAGTGAAGAAGGAGAAGTTGAAGACATAAGCCTCTGGGAAAGAGGCTTCGCTGCTGGCTGTCATGCACAGCTGGCTCGGCAGCATCTGCCATTCGGCAAATTTACAAGCGGCACGGCGGCGCGGATGATCTCTGCCGCAGCAGCAGTTGTTTGCAGTCGTTGGCTTGTTGTAACTGGATCACAGGCCTGGCTGGCACGCACGCGGCTGCAAGCGCCGCAGCTGGCCAGGCGGGAGCTGGCCAGGCACCCTGCATACAAGCTGCCCACCCCCCACACCGCCATGGCTGGGTGCTGAGCGCCGTTGCACGGGAGCAGAGATGCCACTGCAGATTTGCCGATGCACGACGGCTGAGCGCACGCTGCTGAGCTTTTGCATACGAGCGGCGGCGCCGCCAGCCGGGCGTCGCATGCAGAAGGGCTTCCCCAGCCATCTACCCAAGCTGCTGCTGCTGCTTGTCTGCTTCCCCACCATGGGCGTGTGCATCTGGGGCGAGACGGTGGGCTTTTCGGGCGTGCAGGTGGACGCCAAGAGCTTCTACAAAGCCGTGCGGCGTGCAGAGTATGAGGGCCTGCCTGCCCAGCCCCTCTCCCTGCTGGACACCTGCGCCCGGGTGATCGCACTGGAGATGGAGCGAGACTGCAGCGCCATGGACCTTACCAGGCAGGTTGCAGGGTTGGGCATGCTGGCGATTAGCAGCAGGAGGCGTCCAAGGCGAGCAGAGCTTGTTCACCTGCCGCCGCCGCCACCGCCGCCTCTCCGCACCTCCCCTGCACCTGCCCTTCCTTCTTCCCTCCACTTCACCGCGCAGGCTGGCTCCCGACCTGCAGCGCCTTGTGTGCCGTGACATCTTTCGCTTCGACCACTACCAGCCCGCCCCGGTGCCCAGCAAGCGGCAGCTGTTTGGCCTGCGCCGCGCGGCACTGCGGCGGGGGGAGGCACTGTGGGAGGCTGAAGCAGAGGACATGGAAGGGGAAGGTGAGTGGGCACATGCCACCGTGCGGGCATGTCCCACCATGCTGAGAGACGGTCACGTATGGATGTGGCATGCAGTGCATGCATGCGCCACAGCGGCTCTCTGTTCTCAAGCTGTCACTTATGGACAGCATGCAGTGCATGCATGCGCCACAGCGGCTCTCTGTTCTCATGCTGGCCGCAGACTTCTGGGATGATTGGAGGGTGTCTAGCGCTGTAGCAAGCTGCGGGGATGGATGCGACGAGGAGAAGTATTGGGAAGATCCGGAGAGTGGCAGCGGCATGGACGACTGGGAGAGTGGGGGCCCCGACCAAGCGCGCCCCAAGCGCATCACCGAGGCGAGACGGCGTTGGGTGTGCACGTGCACTGTTGCATGAGGGTGGCTGGGCGCGCATGGTGAGTGACGGCCACTTGTTGCACTCTGGAATGCACGCTAACGCACTGTCCTTCCCTCCTCTGCAGCTGCTCAACCAGTTCCTGTGCGTTGATCCTGGCACGGCATCAAGCTCAAAGGATGATGACAGCTGCCACACAGGCATGCGCTCCGTGCTGTGCTGTGCTGTGCCATGCTGCGCTGTGCAGCGCTGCCGCTTGCCTGTGCTGCACTGCGCTGCCCTGCACTGTGGCTTGGTTGGCTGTGCTGTGCTGTGCTGCACTGCGATGTGCGCGGATGTAATAGTATGTGGATGACAGCCGTGCCGTGTGGCATTGTGCTTTACAGGTCTAGCTGAGCCGCCTTGTGACCCAATGGGTTGCCCCTGCGCAGGCCGCATCCGGCGCCGGCCCCGCCTGAGCTTCTACCACCCTGAAGTTTTCGACAACTGCGGCGGCGACCATGGCGACCGAGTGTGGCTGCGCACAGTCCCCAACTGCTTCATTTTCAACCAGGTCGGCAACTGCGGTTGTTGGCTGATCAAGGCTGGGCTGCGTTTGATGGTCCCCAGCCCGGCCATGTCCAGCCTGGTTGTGCTTTCTTCTTATTGCTTGTTTGGGTGGTGCAAGCCCATGAACTGCCAGCAGTGCTGCGTGAACCAATCAAGCATCAAAGCAGCACTTCCCTTGCTCCTGCTCGGCGCAGGAGGACTTTCGGGGCGCGCGTCCCGGCCAGCAGGTGGCGGCGGTGCACGGCGCCGTGCCCTCGGCTCGTGAGAAGCTGCTGCTGACGGACGCTGTGCGCCTGCTGCGCCTGGAACCGCTGGCTAAGGAGGGCCAGCTAGTGGCGGTGTACACCCTGAATGCTGGCTGAGCGGCCCCCACTGGCTGCTCCGGATCCAGCCCTGGAGCTTGACGGAGCGGCGCAGCTGGGCCCGGCAGGCTGCCGTGCGGCGCTTGCGCCTCGACACCCCTTTGCTGCGGGGACAGTTGCGTGCAAAGGTTTGCCTGATGTGACTGATGTTCAGAATGGCTTCTTGGCCAGTGTGGCGCCGCCGACCAGCTGGTGCCATGCCGGCTAGGGCTTGCCGGGGGGGAGGGGCACCTGTACTACTGAAACCGGCGACGGGCACGGCGGCGCAAGGCATGGCCGGCCCCAATGCAGGTCCCGGTGCTTGCCGAGCGAGCGGTTTGCACCACCACTGTACTCACAAATGCGGTTTGGCAGTTGCCAGCCCTTCTCGCGACGGCTGCGAGCGGCTGGACTCTCGCCGAGCTCCCCGAGTCCAGCGGCCCCGGCATCACCCCAAGTGAGCTTCAAAGAAGCATTGTAAGCACGTCGAGGTCGGCGCCGCCCGCAGGGAACGAGGGCGCCCACCGGCATCCCGTCGCCGCCGCACCACCGCCGCCGCCGTGGCTGCGGACCCGACGCAAGCCTTGCCCTGCCACCCTATGCTGCAGCCTTGAGCACCCCGACAATTGCTGCTGCAGAGTGCATATGCAGCTAGTTTTCCTGCTACTGGCCGGCCTTGCAGCCTGCGCTGCCCAGGCACCGCCGGCCTCTGCACCTGCCACCACTCCGGCGCTCGTGGCGCCTGGGCCTGCGCCTGCGGAATCCCTGCCGGCGCCTGAAAGCTTGACAGCACTGCAGCTGACGGCGCAGTTGATTGCAGACTTCACGGAAGCGTACGGACCAGGTGGGAGGTTGGTAATGGGGCATGCGCTGTGTGTGTGGCCGCCTGCTTCTATTCGCAAGCTAGTCTGCCCCTCTGCAACTCTAGTCGCTGAGCTTACCTACCCTGTTGCAGGCACACTTTATGCCCGCTGCAAAACCGATGAGGAGGCAGCGGCCTCGCTGCACCCAGCGGCCTGCGATGCAGGTGGGACCTCCTGCCCTGCTGCTCTACCACTCTGCCAAGCTGCAGCGAATCCCATCGGGCGGCTGCCCGCCTCAGTCCGGTCGAACGGGCGCTTGGCTCTCATGCGGCATTATGCGCACCTTCCTGCTGCACTCATGTCACCGCCCATCCTATTGACCCATCTCTGGTACCCAAGGGGCCAACATCACCTGTTGCGGCTACGTGACATCCGCGGCGGGAGAGAAGCTGCCTGATGTCTGCGTGCGCTTCCGCCAAGGCGAATGCCCACGCACCTGTGAGCAACTGGGGTGGCGGGTTTATTTGCATGCACTGCCGGGCAGAGGGTATGTGCGTGCACGTGCCAGTAATGTGCGTGCACGTGCCAGTAATGCGCCCGCGCTCAGCCGGTACTAACTCATCACACTCGGCTGCAGACCCAGGCAGGGAGGGGGCGCCCTGCGGCCCAAACCGCTCCTGCTACGGCAACTTGGTCTGCTGCGACGCCCTGCCATACCTGGGCGGCAACACGTCGGTGTCGGTGCGCCGGCTATGGCTGTTGCGTGAGCACACGAGCGGAGCGACGCATGCCATGAAAGTCACTGAACGCAGCGCTTTGCGCATACACCCTGTAAACTTACCCCACTCGTTCCTGCTGCCCCTCAACCACCTTGCTCGCCGCAGATGCCAGCTTGTGAGCGGCCAACTGCCACTGACGCAAGCGGCCAGCAGGTGTGCAGCGCGTCCAATGCAGCGCGCATGCCGCCAGCGGCACCCCAGCCGCAGCAGCCCTCCGACCCTCGGACGCTGTCTGCTGTCGATCTGACTGCCCAACTGGTGGCGGATTTCAGCGCAGCCAACGGGCGGGGCTCGCTTTTTGCCTTCTGCCGTGACTCGGCCTCGCCCTGTGATGCAGGTGAATGGGTACGCGTGTCTGCGGCTGCTCAACGGCAGCTGCAGCTCATGGTTGAGCGTGCGCGATGCATTTTTTCGGGAGCGGGCTGCATGGCCGGCCACAGCGCCTGCCTAAATGCCTCCTGCCTCCGCACCTCTCTGCCTGCTCGGCACCCCCAGGCCTCGTCTGCTGCGGGACATTTGAGGGGTCCACAGAAGGAGACAAGCTGCAGCTGAAGGAGGGCGGCACAGTCTTTGGCATCTGTGCCCCTGCCAGCCAGTGCCCAGTGACGCATCCGGGGCTGGAGGGAGGGCCGTGTGGCATCAACCGCACCTGCGGCACAGGCCTGGTGTGCTGCGACTCACGGCCCTTCCAGGCTGGGCTGGCCTATGGCACAGCACCGGTGAGAATGGGCCTGCGCACAGCCAGGGCTGTTGGCCTTGCATAGAGGCACAGCCTGGCATGCGGTCTGGTTTAAGGATGCCCAGCTATAGCTAGTGCTCGTGTATCCAGTAGGCGCTTGAGACTCATCCCCAGCAAGCATTGCCTGCCATCAACGCGGCCGCTGTTTTCGCCCTTGCTGCTACACAGGTGCCCACTTGCCAGCGATCGAGCAGCTCGGCGCAGCAAAACGCCACAGCGTGCCCCGATATTCCGGCCAGTTGCACTGGCATTTGGGAGGGCGAGTATGCTCAGGAGGCAGCGAGGCTACAGGTGGGCTGCACTGTGTGTTTGTGAGCTGAAGATTCAAAGGATATCCCAGAGCCATGCTTGTTTGGGAGCAGGCTTGACATGCTTACTTCAGATCTTGCTCTGCGCCTAAGCCCTGGCTAAGCAATCAGTCCCCGCCCGCCGCAGGGCACAGCTGATCTGGCCAACAGCTGCACAGCCGACATGACCACCTGCCGAACGCGGTGCAAGCAGGCAATCATGAAGGTGTGTTTGCTCCGACTTCCGCAGTGCTCTCGGCGGCACGTCAAAGTCCTGCACGTTCTGCAGCGTTTGGGCTTGCCTGCTGCGCTTACCTGATCTCAGCGCCATTGCCTGGCTTGATAAGGTTCACACGATGTGCCACACGCATGTAGCTCGAGCAGTACCCAACAACTCGTTTCTTCCCAACTGCAGCTGGGGTACCAGTGCGTTGTGGCTTTGCGAGGCACCGACTGGACGTGAGTGCGGAGAGCTGCACCTGCATAAACATCGCGTGCTATGGTGGTGTTCAATGTCCGTCTGCTTGCCGCTGCACGATGCAGGTGTGCTGCCCATTCTGCGCAACCCAGCCTGCTCACCCACTCACTGCCGCAAGCCCCCTGCTGCATATGCAGGCTGAAAGCCATGTCTGTCTGCAACTTCAAGAGCACTGACGAGGCAAGTGCTGGCATGCGATCTGTGCCTTGCAACCACGCATTGGGTCACCCAGCAAGCCATCTGCGGTCCAAATGCACATCGATTTCTTTGCCTGCAGATGACGCCCTGTGTGCTAGAGGGTGTGCCCCAGTCCAATCAAAGCTTCTGGGGAGCGGTGCTGCCCTACGTGTGCCCCACAGCCGTGCCGCTCAACTGCAGCTGCGCCGCCATGGATCCCAACTGCCTGAACACGCTCTACATGCTGGGGCACAGATGCGCAAAGTTTCTGTCCGCCGCCAACGGCTTCCGCCGCACTGACGCCTGGTGGTGAGCGTGTGAACGCCTGAAGGCCGGCTTGATTGGCGGCTGCTCAACCTCACAGTGCAGCTGTGCATGAATGCCACCCTTGTCCACCGCTTCCGATCCCATCCATCGTCCTGCACGTACCGCCCTGCTCTGCATGCTGCCGCTGCCCCAGCTTGCTCCTGCCTGCATATCATCGCTGCTCCGAAAGGCCCTTTCCTCCCTGTGTCACACGTGTTTGCAGGTATGCCATGTATTCCCCGCAGCCCGGCCTGGTGCAGTGCCCCTTCACCTCCTACAGTTGGCCGCTGGGCAACAGCACTAGTGCCAACCCTAAGCCGCCCTGCCCAGATGCCCCGCTCCCCGACTTGGCTGCCCTTCAAGGCCCAAACTCAGCTGGCAGCAAGCCAGGCGGCAGCAACAGCGACAGCGGCGGCAGCAGCGCTGGCGCGATCGCTGGCATCGCGGTCGGCGTGGTGGCTGCTGTGGCTGCTGCAGCGGCGGTGGGCTTCGTGCTGCTCCTGCGCCGCCGCAAGCGGGCAGCTGCCAAGGCAGCTCGGGGAGGAGCCCCCAGGGACGAGTTTATCGACATGAGCGGAGCAGCCGGCAGCAAGGGGTTGAGCGACAGCAGGGACGCTCTGGAGGATCCCTTGCTGAGCTACATCAATACCCACCTCAAGTCCTGGGCCTCCCTGGCAAGCTCTGGCGGAGCATCGCAGCTGAGTCAGCCGTCCACTATTAGCCAGCGCAGCAGCGGCGGTGTGGATGTGGCGCCCTGGGTGAGTGTGCGGCAGTCAGTGGGTGTTTGATGCCACAGAGAGTGCTGGGTGTGCAGGCATGGAGGTGGGCACGTGCACATGCGCGCTTGGGAGGGAGATTGATGCGCTGCAACGCTGGAGATGCATGCTGCTGGACTGGACACCAGCTGCTATGCGCATCCATTGACCCGTGCTGCAGGAATTCAGGTTCAACGAGCTGAAGATTGTGCGCAAGCTGGGCCAGGGCAGTTTTGCGCAGGCGTGTGGCGGGACGGGCCGCTGTGTTGTTTCAGCGCTCTGCGCCTGTGGCATTTGCATCTCATGGAGACCACACTGCGAATATAGCTTGCTCAAGGCAGAGGCTCTACTTCTGCTCGTCACAGCCCTCGACCAGCCATCCCCTTCATGCAACTCGCAGGTGTTCCTCGGCTACTGGCACCAGACCCCGGTGGCAGCCAAAATCCTGCTGGCCGGCCTGCCCCCCGCCGCCAGCAGCTACGGCGGCAGCAGCGGCAGCGGCGGCGGCGGCGGAGCGTCCAGCATCCTGACTGCAGAGGCAGCTGCCGCTGCACTGAGCTTGCCAGCATCAGTGCTTGCCAAGTTGGAGGAGGAAGCACGTTTGCTGGCCTCGCTGCGGCACCCTGCCATCGCCAACTTTCTGGGGTTCAGTCGCATGCCGGCCTGCCTCATCACAGAGTACTGCCAGCGAGGCAGCCTGATGCAAGTGCTGGAGGCGGCGGCAAAGGACCCCGCCAGCGCTGCTGAGCTGCCATGGCAGCGCCGCCTGTCCATGGCGAGTGCTTGCAACTGCTGCTGTGCCGGCTGGCTGTCGGGCAGGTGGCCTGCTGCCGCTGCTGCTGCAGCATGGGTGCCTGGCGCCTGTGCACTTCCTCCCTCTGAGTCAGCCGATGATATGCCTATTTGCACCCCTCCTCCCAACCTGACGTGCAGCTGCTGGATGCGGCAGTTGGCATGCTGTACCTTCACTCCAGACCAAGCCCCATCATCCACAGGTGCGCAGCTGTCTACGTTTTAGTGCAGGCACCTGTTCTTGTGAGGCACCCTGGCATGCCACCACAGCCAGAGCGCATCCGACTTTCACTGAATATAGTGGCAACGGCCGTCCGCCTGCCCCCTGCAGGGTCCTGAAGTCCCCAAACCTGCTGGTGGATGGTGAATGGCACGGCAAGGTATCCCATGGCGGGTGCACTCCGCCGCTTGCTACATGCCCCCGCCTCCTGCTACATGCCTCCGCCGTGTGCTGCGTGCTCCCCAGCACTTTGCTCGCCAACCCTGTCCATGCCGTATGCAGAACTGCATGTCTTTCCACCCCGCCATATCCACGCAAAGCGTCTCATCTTCCCCAACTGCTCAAACTCTGCCAGGTCACCGACTTTGGGCTGAGCCGCTGCCTGGAGGAGTGCGCAGAGGCGGGCGGCGCCGGCAGCAGCAGCCTAGCGGCCACCAACCCACGCTGGCTGGCACCCGAGCTGCTGGTTGGCAAACCTGCCACACTGGCCACAGGTGGGTGAACAGCCGCTGCAGCTTGGCTTTCTCAGCTCCACTGCTTGCTGCGCCAAACTGCCCTTGTCTGCCATATCAGCCCACCAACGCCATCTTGCCTGTCTGATTTCCAATGCAGACGTGTTTGCCTTTGGCATTGTCATGTGGGAGATGCTGAGTTGGCAGCTGCCCTGGGGCCGGCGCGATCCCTGGCAGGCAAGCATCGTCCAGCTGGAGTGTTTTGACCAGTCGGCACGTTGATCCAGACGGCATGCTTGCCCGGCTGCCTCCCTGTACTGCCTCCAACCCTGCTAAACCCACCACTACCGCCTACACTAAACATGCCTGCGCAGATTGTGGGCGCTGTGTTGCACGGCAACCGCCCGGATCTGCCGCCTGCCGAGCGGCTGCCGGGCCTCAACTCTACAGGGCAGGCGGGGCTGCCTTCTTACCTGGACCTAATGCACAGCTGCTGGGCTCAGGAGGCAGCTGAGCGGCCGGATTTTGAGGCGATCGTTGTGGAGCTGCGGGGGCAGCTGGAGGCCGCGGGCGGCATGCAGGGCGGGCCCAGCGGCCTGCACAGCATGCCCAGCGTGTGCAGCGCGCCCAGCGGCATGCCCAGCACGCCCAGCGCCAGCATTCCGTAGTGATCATGGTGTTTTGCGCTCGGCTTTGCATCCGATGCAAAGGAGTCCTCGGCAGTTGTTTTGAGAAGACATCAATCCCTGCTGAAGACTTTTCGCGTGCCTCCGTGTGGCCGCCATCTCAAGCCTTGCTCTCTACATGCATCGAGGTGCCCCGCACAGCCTGTTGCTCTTGCGCGAGCTGCATCTGATGCCACATCACACTGCACACATGTTCTGAGGCGGCACATGTCTCAGCCCAGCGCGAGCCAGGGCAGTGTAAACAACAACTGTGACAGGGGCAATAGAGACAAAACAAGACAAGGGACAAAACAAGACAAGGCAAGCATCAACAAGGTAGCAAATTTCTGCTGGCAACTCGGGCTGCCGCCAATACCGCCACTGCATCCGCTGGCATGGGCACTCCAGCCAGCCAACTTGCTGCGGCTCAACCACCAGCGGATAAGCTGAGGCTCTACATGTCAGAGTTCAGGTCGAACCAGCTGGGCAGCGGGCCCACCAGCGGCACCCAGGCCGCCTCCGCCTCTGGTGCTGCCATGCGGAGCACGATGCCCAGCAGCAGTCCAGCGGGCAGGTGCACGCGCTTGCCCTTTGGGTCTGTGCCTGCGAAAGGGAGGCAGAGGGCAGAGCCTGCGGGTCCTGAGGAATGTACAGCAGCAGGAAGCCCGGACTGATGACAGGCATGCATGTGCAGCTGCAGCCTGCAACTCAGCAAAGCTTGTGCTGATGCATGCCGTGCTGTGCATGCTGTGCACGCTGCACGCTTCGCACCCGGCAGGCCGCGGTGGTTGGCCAGCAGCAGGCAGCGCACGGTGCTCCTGAAGCTCGTAGGGAAGCGGGCGTGAGCCGCCGCCTCCGGCTCCCACCCCTCTGCCCAGGCAGCGCCCGCGCCGCCCCAATCTGCCTCCCGCTCATCATTCAGGCCGCGGGCCATCGCCAGCGGCAGTGCGGCCGCCCCGCCACGCACAGCGGCCTCCAGCAGCGGGCGCAGCAGGCGGTCCCGCAGCTTCATGCTGTCCTGGAACTGCCACAGGGAATCCAGGGCCATGTCCTGCAGGCCCTCGCAGTACCCCTCATCGCTGAGGAGTGGGTCGTGCTGGAACTCGGCATCATAAGCGTCCTCCTGCGCCCGCAGCCGGTCAAAGTGCACCTGCGGGGAAGGAGGAGTGCAACAAGCAAACCAGTTCAGGCGTTGTGTTGTGCAGGCAGTAGATTGACGCCGTTGCCATCGGCGTGCATTGAGCTTGTGATCAGGCTATACTGATACATCCCTCCCTGCCTGGCTTCACCTTGCGTATGGCGGCGCGCGAGCCGTGCAGCAGGAAGGGCACGAGCTGCAGGGTGGGGGCGGGTGGAGAGCAGATGGGGCGGGTGGAGAGAATGTGAGGGCAGGCAAACATGATCAGCAGTGAACAGCGGTCTGTAGCTGCTGGGTAGCAGTAGCATTGGCAGCAGGGTGGGCAGGTGTGGAGGGGAGGGAGAGGAAGAAAGAGCAGGCAGGCAGACACCCTGGACAGCCTGCGGGCGGGCGGTTTGCAAACCGCAGGCAGCCAAGCCAAGCTCCGCCCACAGGCCATCTCACCTCCACCTCGGCCTGGCGTGAGCTTATGAACACTCCACTGTCGTGCTCCACGCGCCAGCGCCAGCCGCTGAGCTGGGCGGGGCTGCAGGTGGCCAGGTAGGCGAGGCACGCATCCTGCCAGAGCGGCGCCTTCATTGCAGATACAGGCGGCTGGAAGGGGCGGTCTGGCCCCTCCTGGCTGATGGCTTCATACAGGCCCTCCAGAAGCTGCTGCAGCACCGGCTGCTCGGCCGGCGGCAGGGCCGCCACCGCCTGACGCACCGCCGCCCTGCCGCGAGCGGCTACCGACTGATGCTTGCCGGCTGCAGCGTCCACTGCAGCACGCACGTCTGCCACCTTGCTCATCGCTGACCGATGGGATGTAAGTTTTCAAGGCCTGCAGGCGCGAGTGAGCGGGGCGCGCGTGAAGACGGAGAGGCAGGGGCTGTGCACACTCCGTAGCCCCACCACTCACTTGAAATGGCACTTGCAAGGCGGATCTGAGCGCGAGCAGCGTCAAAGGCGTGAACAGGGCCTCAATGCATTGGGCTGAAACCCTATTATAATGAGGGTACATGCCCTGCAAACGGTTGCAGCGTGCTGTAACACCTCTTCACTATCATCTGCAAGCGTGATCAGGGCTTGAGCGGCAGCCCCAGCACTGCGCGAAAAACTCCTCGCGCAGGGCGCTCTTTAGCCAGCCTGATTGCGCCGCCAGGGTGTGCAGGTGGGCAAGCAGATTGCTAGGGATGCTGCGATGCCGCCGATCGGCACGCAGGCAGTCGGCCAACCAGCAGGCGCCGCCGCCACCACACATGCACCGCCGCCGCCGCCTCAGATCGGTCTCTGCCCCGCTGCCCCTTCCCTTCCGCAGCCATGGCCACTGCCAACGGCGATGTGCCCGAGGCGCCCACCGGCCTGCACATCTACACCTCGGCCACCCCCAGCGGCTACCGCGCCACAATCCTCCTGGCGGAGCTGGGCTTGCCGTACACGCTGCAGACGGTGCGCCGCCGCTGGAGCAGGCGTGGACACGTATTAAGCCCAGGCCTGCAAGCTGGGCACTGCTGTCTGGTGCAGGCTGTCTGTCCCAGCCGCTCCCCTCCTAACCATGCACGCTGCCGCAGACACGCAGGCCTGCCGTGCCTGCTGCTGATGCGCGCTCAACTCGCGGCATGTGCATGCCCATGCCTGCTGCTGTCAAAGTGTCTGCACTGGAAAGACATTCCATACACTGCGCTGTTGCTGCTGCTGCACAGGTGGATGTCAGCAAGGGCGAGCACCTGCAGGAGTCGTATGCCGAGATCCACCCTTCACAGCTCACGCCCGCCCTGGGTGCGTTCGTGTGCTGACAACGCAAGCCCAGCAGAATGGGTGCCTGTGTCCCGGTCATGGCTTGGCCCTGCAGCCCTGCATCGCCGCAGGAAAAGGCTGTTCGCTTTGATGACCTGGCCCTGCGCTCCTCGATCCTCCTGCGTCGCCTGAACATTGCCACCTCCCTGCCAGGGCCTGGCCCAACGCCTGACCCTATGCGGTGGCTGCTGCCAACTGACCAGCTCGCCTGCCTTCCTGAATTGCCACACTGTCTTTCCTGGCATGCAGTGGATCACGAAGAGGGCGGCTTGCGCGTGTTTGAGAGCGGCGCTGTGCTGCAGTATGTCTGCGACTGCAAGTGCCCTCCCGGCAGCGCCGCCGCTGCCACGGCCGCCCAGCTGCTGCCCCCTGCCAGCGAGCCGCGGCGGCGGGGGCCTGTGCTGGCATGGCTGTCGTGGATGACGGTGCGTGGCCAGCTGCTGGGCTGGCAGAGAGCTCCAGGGAGTGCGTTTTACCAGTTGGTATTGCAGCTCAGCAGGGCTTGTGCAGCTGGAGGTTTCGGCTCTCATCAGCACGGCAATCGCTGATTGAAGTGAGTGCTGGCAACCCAATTCTGTGTCCACCCGACCGCTGCTCTGCTCTCCTGTGCTTGTGCAGAGCACATACTACGCCGCCGCACGCCGCTTCTTTGCGCCGCTGGTGCGCGGCGCACCCGCCACGCCAGAGACCACTCGCTACGCCGCACAGGCACTGCGGGGGCAGCTGGAGGTGCTTGAAGCGCAGCTGAAGAGCACAGGTGCGGCTGCCATGGGTTCTGTGTTGCAATCAAATGTGCTGCAAGAGCATGCGGGCATGCTTGCGAGCTATTCTGTGAGTAGAAAACATGCAGGCTGCACAGCGGTTGGACAGTGCGGGGCTGCTGGTTGCGCTTGCCAGCAGCTGCAGCCACACCTGCCCAACACGGCACCACACCGCCTTGCCTGCCTGGTTGCTAATTCTAGCCATCAATTATCCTGAAACCCCGCAGGCGCCTATGTAGCAGGGGACGCCTACAGCCTGGCCGACATTGCCTGCCTGCCGTATGTGCTGGGCACCGCTGTGAGCCTGGGGATCGACACAAAAGAAGAGATGCCCGCGCTTTACGGCTGGATTCAGCGCCTGCTGGAGCGCCCTGCAGTGCGGTAAGTTGTGCAGCGGCTGGGAGCAGGCATGCTGCGTGTTAATGACCGGGCTGGATGCATGGAGATGTAACACTTGATGCCAGATCGCTCACTGGAGTCTAGCCTGCAGGGCAGCAGCAGCAGCAGCAGCGCAGAGTAGCACATCAACACGGCAGCGGGATCACTGCAGCAGGGCAGCAATGCGCACCTGGCTGCGCCTGTTGTGCTGCGCTGATTCAGCTCTACACTGCCCTGCCCCGCCTTGCCCTGCCTCGTAGCAAGGGCCTTTACACCCCAGCGCCCTGGCCCGGCCTGCAGCCCGGGGCAGAGGCGGAGGAGGGGGTTCGGGGCATGCGTAAGCACCTAGTGGGCATGGGGCTGGAAGACCTGCCAGTGGAGGCGCCTCGCATCGTGGTGCCACCACCTGAGGACGATTGATTGATTGATTGGTGGAGCGCCCCGCGGAGCCCTGAGCAGCGCAGCATGAGGGCGCAGCAGGGGCAGCGCAGCAGGGGCAGCGCAGCAGGGGCAGCGCAGCAGGCGCAGCGCAGCAGCCGTGATCCTGCAGCATCTATGCTCTGCTGCACCTGACAAAGCTTCAATTTTGCAAGGACGACTTCAACTGTCCGATGATCCAATCGCTGCTCAAGGCCTGCCTGCAAACATTCGATTTTGCACTGATGTATGCAGCAGAGCAGATAACTTTGAAAGGCAACATGAACACCAAGTGAAAAGGAAGACCAGGGTTGAATGGAAGGTTGGCGCGGGCTGCGGCTGACAGATCTGCCAACAATATGTGCAGCTGCGGCACGCCAGGAGGGTAGGCATAGAACATCAGCAGCTGTGGGGGTAATGAAAGGGACGGGCAATCAACCAAAATCGGGGTAATCCACGGTGCTGGGCAGGATGCGCAAGCTTGGGCGCAGGCGCGCTGCTTCAACAACATCAGGCCACAAGTCTCTGCTCAACGGCTGCGGCCCCAGCAGCAGCTGCTGTAGGGGAGCATGCTGCGCCGCCCAGCGGACGACGGACTGCAGCTGCGCATCGCTGACATTGCTTGCCGGATACAGGCTCAGCTGCTGCAGGTTGCCGGCCCCTTCCAGCGCCGGCAGGCTGCGAGCCACCAAGCTGGCATGGGCTGCCAACCCCTCCAGCTGCTGCATCCAGCGGCCGTGCGGCAGCTCCCATCCCCATCCAGCGCGCCCCACCAGCTGAGCTGGCGGAGGCTGATGAGGGCTGTGAGGCTGGCCAGCGGGCCGGGTGACCTCAGCGCGAGCTGAAGCTGCGTGAGCTGGGTAAGGTGCAGCAGCGCGCGTGACAAGCCAGCAGCCATAGCAGCCTGCTGTTCTGCATTCACGCTGCAGCCTTCCACAGCCAGCGACTGCAGGCTGGTCAGCGCGGACAGGCAGTCTGGAAGCACGTAGACGCAGCCCGCCAGCTTGAGTGTGTGCAGCTGCGCCAGCCGCGTGAGCGGCGCATAGCTGCCGGCGTCTTTGAAAGGGTGCCAGATGCCAAGGCACTGCAGATTGCACAGCGTGCCGATCTGCAGCGCAGGGAGGCAGGCGGCACCGTGAGCAGGGCCAGCACACACACCCCCAGACGGGACATGGCATGATATGACTTGGGCAGCTCAGAACAGCTGGGCATGGCATCGCCAGGCGGGCAGGGCAAGCAGCCATGCATCACCGCATCAGCACGGCAGCGCTTAAGCAAGCAATGCAGCCTTCCGCGCACCTGTGGCGGCATTGGTATGGCATCGTCATAGCCGCCGTTGCCCAGCACCAGCCGTGTCAAGGATGTGGGCAGGCGGGCGCCTTCCTCAAAATAAACATACTGGCTGAGCTGCCCCATCCCCAGCTCCTGCAGCGCTGTCATCAGCCCAAGGGGCGCAGCCACCACCGTGCAGGTCTCCTCGCCCGTCCACAGCTGCCGCAGGCTGCTGCGGTGCGGCAGCAGCCAGCTGCTGAGGGTCACAGTGAACCGGCTACAAAGGCCGAGCTCCTCAAGACCGCTGCAGGCCGCAGTGGCTGCCGCCACCAGACCCATGCACTCAATCTGAGTGTCGTCCTCCTCGCCGCAACCGCCCAAATCAAGCCGCAGCTGCCGCACGCTGCCAGCGCCGTGCAGCAGCAGGAAGTGCGCCAGCGAGCGCAGGCGAGGCATTGCCTCCTCGTCACTTTCGCCGGAAATGCACACTTCCATGGTGTGCAGCAGCTGGAGGCTGCACACCAGCTGCCAGCAGCGGCGCGACACGAGCGGCAGCGCACGGTGCCTGCAGGGGATGGCAGGGCAGGGCCAAAAGTCAGAGGCTTTGTGTGGCAGGCTTGCATGCCAGCAGGAAGCCGTTAGCGTATCTAGATCCAGATTTGCGGGGCCTCGCCGTGTTGGGCACTGTCTAATCGGGTTGCAAGGAGGGTTTGAGGGCCACTGGTTGCTAGCTTGCACGACCCGAGACCCGTCCTGCACAGCACGTGTCACGCAGCCCAGTGCTTACCGCTCCTCAAGGCTGAGCCACCCGAAGATGCTGATGAGCAGGTGGTCAGGCAGCTGGGCCAGCGACATGGTGCAGACTTTTGCCTGCGCAGCGGGTGGCGGCGGCGGCAGCGACGGCGGTGAGGCAGGGCTGCGACGGATGCCGCTCGCTGATTTCCCAGAAGCGATCAGGCATGCTGCACGGTTTGTCGAGCAAGCAGACTGGCGAGCGGAAACCCGCCCCAACGCGCACCACGCTCACTTAAATGCAGGAGCTCCTGGGCCTCCCCTGAGCGTTTTGTAAACACCAACAATTGGCAGCACGCAGCTGGGGAGCGTGTAGCAGCGGATGCTCAGGCGCATGCGGCATGCTGCCGCCGCTGGGCATCTGTGGGCACCGTTCCAGTCTCTGCCACCGTTTCTGTTTTTGGAAAAGCCGTATTCTGCCGTGTCTACACTGTCCTGGGCATCTTCACCATGGCCGTGCAGCCCAGTGGCTCATTACCTGCAGCCTCAGCAACTGCCGCTGCACAGTAACCAGCACCATTGCACCTAAGACCAAACCGCTGCAAGGGTACCTGGCTGCTGCGTCGCTCTAAAGCAGCACAGTTGATTGGACGCCATGTGTAAGAAGAGTGATCCTGAGCATGGGCACAAACGGCGTAGCCTTACAGGAGGGACAGGAGCAAGCTGCCCAGCCAGGCAACAGCGGCACGTCTGCTGCTAAAACAAACAGCAGCCCGCTCGGCAATCAGCAGTCAATGTGGGCGATTGTGCTGTTCATGATGCGCAGGTCGGGCCGCACACGGGCCGCCTCACCAATCTCTGGCCACAGCTCGCTGCTCAGCGGCCGGTCCCCCAGCAGCAGGCGCTGCAGGGTTGGGTGCTGCACCGCCCAGCGGATGACGGAGCGCAGCTGCGCGCCGCGAGGCTTTCTGCAAGCAAAGCTGCACAGCTGCTGCAGGCTGCGGGCCCCTTCCAGCGCCGGCAGGCTGTGCGCCAGCAGGCTGTCGGGCGCTGCCAACGCCTCCAGCCGCTGCATCCAGGGCCCGTGCGGCAATGCTGCACTGCCAATGTCCGGCTCTGCCCACCAGCTGAGCTGGCGCAGGGCCGTGAGAGCCGTCAGGCTGGCCAGTGGGCCTGGCGACGACAGGTCCAGATCAAGCTGCGTCAGCTGCACCAGGTGCGGCAGTGCGTGTGACAAGCCGGCCGCCACAGCTGCCTCCTCTTCATTGTCCATGTTGCGGCCTTCCACAGCCAGGCACAGCAGGCTGGTCAGCGCCGACAGGCAGTCTGGCACCACCGGAACGCAGCCCAGCAGTTTCAGGGTGGTCAGCCGCGACAGCCGAGTCAGCGGCGCGTAGCTGCCCGCATCTTCGTAGGGGTTCTGCAGGAACAGCTGGCGCAGGTTGCACAGCGTGCCGATCTGCACAGCAGCGAGGGCAGGTTGGCATGATCAGCAGCAGCCAGAAGCACCCCAGAAGGGGCACGGCATGGCAGCTCAGGGGGTAGCTCCGACCAGCCGGCGGCGTGGCATGCGTCCAGGCTGTGCATGGCATAGTAGAACAACAGCGTTCTGAGCACCACGCACCATCCGCACCTGGTGCGGCATCGACTGAGAGCCGGGGCCGCTGCCCAGAACCAGCCGCGTGAGGGAGGTGGGCAGCCGAGCGTCCTCCTCAATAGTCACATAGTCGGCGTACACCCCCATTTCCAGCTCTTGCAGAGCTGTCAGGAGCCCCAGTGAATCAGCCGCGATCGTGCAGGTGAAGCCGACGGTGCGGAGAGCGCGCAGGCTACCGCGCAGCGGCAGCAGCCAGCTGCTGAGGGTCACTGTGAACTGGCTTTGGAGCTGCAGATCCTCGAGGCCGCTGCAGGCCGTGGCTGCTGCCGCCAGCAGCGCCATGCACTCGATCTGAGTGTCATGCTCCTCCTCGCCGCAGCTGCCCAGGTCCAGCCGAAGCTGCCGCACGCTGCCCGCGCCGCGCAGCAGCAGGAACCGCGCCAGCGAGCGCAGGCGGGGGACGGCCTCTTCATCGGCATCGCCGTGAATGTACACTCTCATGGCGTGCAGCAGCTGGGGGCTGCACAACAGCCGCCAGCAGCGCTGCGACACGAGCGGCAGCGCACGGTGCCTGCAGGGGGTGGCAAGGCAGGGCCAACGTCAGCGGCAGGCTTGGCTGCAAGATGCTGGCATCTGGACAAAGAAATTGCACCACCCAGCTGCTTCGGGCAATGCCTGTCAGGTTGCAGGTGGGGTTCGAGGGCCACCTGAACAGCCTGGCTGCTAGCTTACGGCCCAACGGACGGCAACCAAGACCTGCCTTGCACAGCATGGCTCAGGCTGCTCAGGCTCACCGCTCCTCAAGGCTGAGCCGGCCGAAGATGCTGACGAGCAGCTCGTCAGGCAGCTGGGCCAGAGACATGGTGCTCAGCTGGCGATGGACTCCAGGGCAGCAGCCTGCGCGGAGCGGCGGTGGCAGCGACGGCGGTGAGGCAGGCTGCAACGGATGCCGCGCGCTCATTGCCACAGCGCGATCACACCTGCTGGGTAGCATGTTGAGCAAGCAGGCGGGCGAGCGGAGCCCGCCCAACGCGCACCCGCTCACTTGAATGCAGGAGCTCCTGGGCCTTCGCTGAGAGGCAAGACGCCGCCACTCGGCAGCTTGCAACGTGTAGCAGTCGCTGGCACAGGCCAGGAGAGGCTGCTGATCAGCTGAGTGCTGGCGCCACGCTGCCGCTTCCGACGCGACGCGCACGCGCCTTGGAACAATTTTGCGATTCGACTACGGTGTTCGTCTGGCGTTTTGTGATTAAAGTATGAAAAACAACATGTTTACGGATCTCGAAGGGACATGGGAAACAGATTGGTGAACAGCGTGGTGGTTGGAGCAATCTGCAACACTTTGATGCAAGCATGGGAATGGTGGCAGACATTCACTGTGCTAGGCAGGAGCCTTGTCATGGGATGTAAGCAATCATGCCTAGAATCGGTGGACTTGAGTCAAGTAGTTATGCTGAATCTGAAGAGCTCAGCTGGCGTGGGCGATGCAACACAAATATGCCGTGATGGAAGTGGTATGCCAGCCACGCGCACCAAATGAAGCCAGGTGGCCGCCATGCGTCAGTAAAGTTTGCTGGGGGATGGCGTCAGAGACATCAGAGCTTGCGGAAGCGCGCCATGAGCCAGATGAAGACGAAGGCCAGGGCGCGCGTCCCGATGCAGATGCCAAACAGGACCGCCAAGTTCTCTCCTGGCGACAGCCCGTTGCTGACCTGCACGGTGAGGGTGAGTTGGGATGACGGGTGGCATGCTGAGCAAGTTGCTCAGGATGGGCACCTGCAGCCAGCGGGGCAGCACCGGAGCGCGGGATACCCATCGTGCTGCAAGCTCCCCCGTTAGCCAGGGCAGACAGGCAACAGCTCACCGATGAGAGGGGCGAGTCCTCCGCAAAGCGCGAGCCGGGCGGCGGGTGGAGGAGAACGTGGCCGGGGACCTCCAGGCCGCCGGCGGTGTAAAAGGTGACGTGGTTGAACTCATTCTCCATGACTGTGCAGGGAATCCGACGGGCAAACCAGAATTAGTAAGATTTCACTTCATCACCCGGCAAAACAGCGAAGCCAGCAGAGCAGCCGCTAGCCAGGGAACTCCAGCAACTGCCGACACAGCCTGGCTGTCTGCAAGATGCGCTCACCGGCTGCATATGCGTAAGTCAGATAGGAGATCTGCGGTGCAGGGGGAGCGATGACATTGTAAGCATGCGGCATGGCAGGGAGGGCATGGCCAGCAGCCTTCGCAGGCAGCAGCAGCAGCTCAGCACGCTGCGCATCAGACGGAGCCGCCCAGCCTCCCTCTCGCATCGGCCACTGCTGGTCGGCCTGCTTGCCTTGGCTATCCACCTGCAGTGCAGAAGCAGAGAAAAGCAGGGAAATCAAACGGCAGTCATCAGCAGCACGTGCGTCAGCCAACAGGCCATCAACAGCAACAGGCATTGCGCTCACCCCGCCTGGCATGGAACTCATCACACAGTCATGACAACGTTGCTGGAGAGCCGATGCGCCAGCACGGCCAAGCACAGCTGTTGCCCTGCTGGGTGCTGCCAGCTGCCCGCACCGGAAGTAGACGGGCACATCGGACACGAGGAATCCCGAGAACGACAGGAGGAAGAGCAGCACGAATGTGAGGATCTGCAGCAGGGCGGGGGCAGTTGAGTTGCTCAAGCCAAGGGATTGAAGCAGGCAGTTGAGCGGCGGGCGGCATGTGCTGTAGTGGGCAGGTGGGCAGCGGGCTTAGCAGTGGGCTGCATGTGTGTGTTACATCGCCCCACGTTGATAGCCTGCAAGGTTTTGCTTCTCCAACATGAGCTGAATGAGTGGCAGATTCCACCATTTCAAGGCAGCAGCTTCTCAGGGACGGCAAGCGCACCAGCACCGCATATGTGGACGAGCCGGTCACCACCGCGCTCAGCTCTCCAATCTGAAAAAAGTTGGCGGCAGGGGTGGGTGGGTCCAACAGGAGCACTCCTCGCTGTGTGGGCACAGCTGTGCACAGGAAATGTGTCAAGTGAGGAGGCCCTGCCGGATGTCCAGTAGGTGCAGCACGCACTTGGCCGCTTTCGGGCCTGCAGCGCTGCGTGTGCCGGACAGCGTCCCTACCGTCAGCAGCAGCAGATAACCCCTGCTCACCGTTTCGCTGACGAGCTGGAACAGGATGAAGGCTGCTGTGAAGACCAGGAAGTTGAGGAAGATAGCGGCATAACCGACCATCCAGTACCTTCGCAGCAAGGGGAAGGCAGGGCTTGTACTGTTCAGTGCTAGATAACGGCTGGCTGCTGCCGCAGCGGGGATGCCCACCGCTCAACCTGACATTGCCAGGCACTCCGCCCCTTCCCGCCCTCTTTCTCCCCCACTCACGCCACAACGCAGAAGGCCACACACTGCGCGATTTCGAACGGGAGCAGCGTGAGCGTGCGGGCCGCGAACCAGGCTGTAACGTCATACCTACACAGTGGGGCGGCACGTGCAGGAGGTGGATGCTTTGAGCAGGTTTTGTAGCCAGGCACAGCCAGCTTGGCTGCACCGGCAAAACCTGCGACGACACCTTGCAGCTTTGGCTGCGCAAGCATGCAGTGCTGGGCATTACCACAACAGCTCATGTGTGTGCCCTTCCTGTGCCCTACAACCTGGCTGCTCACATCCCCGTCTGGCTCTCGCGCCGCAGCAACAGCCGATCCTTGTCCCAGACCACCGCCGCAGTGTCTGCAGCAGCAGGAAGATACCAACGGCCATACAGCCACTTTAGAGGAGGGTGCGGGGTGCACACAGCAAGGTGTGAACGCTTCACGGTGATCATGCTAAGAACAGAACAGACCACTCACAGGCTGGAGTGAAGGACATGACCGCCATTGAGAACCACATGGAGGCCGCGCGGTCGTTGGGCCCAGTGGCAAGCGAGTCGTTCACTCTGCGGGTGAGCGGCGGCGGTAAGAGGTGGGCTGCAGGGCCTGTGCAGGCAAGACACCATGTTCAGGTCGATTCATTGGCCCAGCAGAGCCGGCATGCGCAGCAGCGGGCAGTACTCACTGCAGCCACACCAGTCCCACAAAGACCGCCATGAACGCATATCTGTCACAGGGCGATGGCAAGGATGCCGTGTTGAAGGGGTGTGTGGATCGCTGCCAAGGCTAGAGACACCTCACACCACGCGATGTTGTAGACCGACAACACTCGCAGCAAAGGGTGTCACAGTCACACACCACCAGCCGTACTCGCTGAGACAAGCACTCACTGCGAGATTTCGGAGATGAGCATGGCTGGGTTGCGGATCCACTGCTTGAACATGCGCTTGCTGAGCACCCACACCTGCGGCGTAGGAGGCGCCAAAACGAAGATGAATGCAAATAAGGTAGCCAGCAAAAGTACAATCAGGCTGGCTACTTCCTGGCTGCGATGGTTTCTATGCCTGGTTCCAAGCCACCTGGGATGAGGGCAGGAGCAGCAGCGGCAGCAAGGCAGCAGCAGTGGCTCAGTGGATGCGTCAGCGCAGCAGCACAGGCAGCACCATCTGCAGCACCTGGTACCACCAAGGCACGCTGGGCACAAGCTGCAGATGCGAAGCCTGCCGGCCCACAGGCTGTATTCTGCCGCCGCTTTGCTGCTGCTGCTGCACATGCGAAGCGCCGCAGGGCAGCGCCAGCACGCCGCACAGCTTGCTGCGGGTGGCAGGCGCCTCCTCGGCTGCACTGTTGGCGCCGCGGCCTGGCTCCACATCTGCTGAGCACACCCGCTGCTGCTGTTCCTGCATCTTGCAGATTGTTAGAGCAGCGTGGGCCAGGTAAAAAGGCAGGCGGCAACTGCCCGTCCTGCAGCATTTGCACTCCTCGAAAGGCAGCAAACCCCGCTTCAAAAAGCTGCTGCACCGCTGCTACACATGCATGCGCCGCCTCTGTCCACTCCCAGCCGCCGCTGTGGCGCCTCAGCGCAGCACCGCCATAGCAGTTGGCTTGCCTGCGCTGCCCATGCTGCAACGAGGTCATCCCCCTTGGTCTTCATCAGCGACATGGCGTAGTCTGTGGGGTTGGTGTCTGCACCCAGGCAGGCAGTCACATGGATGGCAATGTTAGTCGTTGTTGTGTTGGCAATGCAGCCACGCACACGCCAACTCATGCTGCCCCACAGCGAGCACACTTCTGGCAGAGGCAGCTGTGGCCTGCAAACATGGGCAGACCAACTCTGAGATAACCAACTCCACCATCCCAGCGCCCCACTCACACTGTGGGCAGGGGCAGCCATGGCCTGCAAAGTAGCCCACCACGCCCTCCCAGCGCCCAAAGTAGACGGTCGAGCCGGCGTGCAGCAGCAGGAAGTCGTCAAACTTGGAGGTGATGATGGAATTGGGCTGGTGGATCGTGGTGCACACCTGGGAGGGGGGACATTGGGGAGCCAGGCGCGGTGCAGCTGCAGCATGACGACTCCTGTCCTGCTGTGTCCTGTCCAGCTACGTACTTTGCAATGGTTGCAGCATGCTGGCTCTGCCATGCAGAGCCCACACTGCCCAGCCCCCCAAGCACAGCCCTGCCACCCAACACAGCCCTCTGGCGGCAGCGCACCGTTCGGTCCTGCCGCGCCAGCTGCACCAGCGTCTCCATCAGGCTGACTGCCATCTCGCTGTCCAGGCCTGCAGCACCAGTTGAGCGAGTTGCAGAGTGTGTCGTTTGTTAGGTATTGAGGTAGAGAGGCCCACTGCACTAGCGTGTGAGGCTGAGCGCCATCTCGCTGTCCAGGCCTGCAGCACAGGGTGGGTGGGCACAGTTGCGCTATCCTCGCATAAAGGAGCAGGGGCTCAAAAGGCAGCTGAAACACCCCGCAGGCCAGCGAGGCAGAACGGCACACAAGAATGCACCATTTGCACATCAGGCCAAGCATCAAGCGGACGGTTCAGAGCACACGCGGCCAGGGCGCTGTGACGGCAGCGCGGGGAGCATCAAAACAGCCCTAAAAAGCAACTCAGCTGAACTGGGTTCATCTAAGAACAGAACCCGCGGCGACTTGACCAGCTCGATCCCCACTGCGATGGCAGCAGAAATAGGTGGGTTGGGGAGCATGGCAGTCGGTCTGGGAAGCGGTGCACCCGCCCAGCATGCTGAGCATTGCAGGGTCCGTACCCGCAGCCAAACGCTGCCCACCCACAATGTGTGATGGCACACTTCACCATGCAGAGCCTGGCTGCATTGCAAATGGTCCACATATACACACAGGGGCTCACCTGACACGCGCCGCCGCTGGCCGCCGCTAATGCCCTTCACGTGCAGCATTTCGTCGCCTATCAGCGTGTGCTGGCAGCCCTCCAGGTCCTGCAGCAATCGAGTGAACCCATTTGATGCTGCACTTGCGCTGCCATTTCACTTTCAACGTGACAGCCGCACCCGCCGCTCGGAGCACAGGCTGAAAACGCCAGCACAGAGCACTACACTCCCAGCCAGCCCTCCCACATTGCCTCATTCTCACCAGCTCCTTCAGAATGCCGTCCACTCGGGCCACCTTTTCAGCCGTCGGCATGCTGCGCGGCAGCTTCAGCAGCGCCGAAGTGGTGATAGCTTCCCGCACCGTGGCCGACGACAGCAGCACATCTGTGCGCAGCAACGGCATGCAACCAGCAACGTGATGGGTGCCAGAGGCACTTGGCAACCAGTGGCTTTTGTACTATTGTCATGGCCTTTCGTTTCCGTCTGCAGTGTACCAGGCCAACTAAATCAGCTGCAGCGGCGGAGGCGACACCCGAGTCACCCGATCCCTCTTTCACTGTTGTTGGGCAGGCAGCTGACCCCAGGGTAGCTGCAACCCGCAATACAGACGAAGCAGCAGCGGCGCGATGCCTTCCCAGGCGGCGCGCACCTCGCTGCAGCACGTAGCAGCTGACTTGCGAAAATTCTCGGGGGCTGCTCAAAGCAGTGGCAGGTGGCACATTGGAGCGCGTGTGTTGGCAGGGCTGAGACCAAGCCGCAACGCATTAGCTTCATGCGTTCAGCTGCACACGAGCATGCCAGGCAAAGCGTGCCCAGCGTGCAGGCCAGGTGCACGACACGAGGGCTCACTTGCGCTCCGCTCCATTGACTAGGACTTCTCCCTCGACTGTGCCGCTGCCCCACAGATTATTTGCCAGGATGTCCAGCTGCGATGTTGTGAAATAATGGATGGAAATAAGGGAGCTGGGTGGGGAACCACCGGGCGAGGGAGTGCTGGAGTGCTGCCGCCCATGCCCAAGCATGCCCCTTCCAGGTTCAGGAGGTGCCTTGCCAGGCGGGAAAGAGCACTGGCGCCATAGTCGAGGGCGTGTGCCATTTGACACCCGCTGAGCGACCCACCCACCCCACTCGCCAGGGTTGTCTTGCCGGCCCCAGAGCTGCCCATGATCACTAAGAGCCGGCGAGCCTCCACCTGCACAAAGGCTTGCCAGGAAAAACGGGTCCGTGCACCTGCTGCAGTCGACAGCCAATTTGGTGCACATGACGCTGTGCAAGTGCCAGTGCAAACAGCAGCCTCCCAGCTGAGCCCTCGGCAGGAGGCAGCGGCAGCTCAGCGCCGGTACATCCCACCAGTACGCTGCCGGCCGCCGCACCTTGCCGCTGATGCCTTTGAGGATTTCCAGCGGCTTGCCCGTGGCCCGGTCCTTCACGGTGTACTTGATGTCTTTGAATGTGATGTCCAGGGGTTGGGGGCCGCCCGGCAGAGCGGCCCGCGGCGGGCTCTCGCCGCCCTGCCGCACAGGGAGAGCGGCGGCGAGGGTTGTGCCAGCAGCGCGCGCTGGTGCTCCGAAAGCTGGGCATGGCATCCAAAGTTCATCAACATGGCGCAGTAGGTCGCGGGTGTGTTGCAAACACCGACCCGCTCTCTGCGCGCCGCCCGTCACCTTGAGCGGGCTGCGCTCCATGCTCCCCCTGATCGCTTGGAATTACCGGTGTATCTGATGGCGAGAACGCCGGCCGGCAGCAGCGGTTTTGCGCGGGGCTGCCGCCGCCAGCGTGGCCGCCGCCCAAGCCTCTCCAACGAAATCAGCCGTGCCTGAATATTTGACATGAGCTTGGAGGCCAAGTGGCCCCCGCAGTGCACAAGAGTAACGAACAGAAGGAAACAGAAAAAGGTTGCAAGAAGCAGCAGCGCACGCCAGCCGCCGACAGCCCAGCTTGCCGGCGCGGGCACGCATGCACCGCCATCGCGGCCCCCATGCTGCCATGAGCTCCGCTGGAACCGCCGGCGGCCTGGCTGCCAGAGCACGCATGCCATCAAAATGTGCCGCTGCAGCTGCTGTGCCAAGCCCACAGGGCCGCTAAAGCAGCCGGCCGCCGTACAGCAGCTGAGGCCCCTCCGCCGCCGCGGACCTATCACGCCGTCCCGACCAGAGCTCCTCTGCGGTTCATCAGAGCTCGGAGTCATCATATGGATCGTCATCGGAGGCCTGCTCCGGCGCATCGTGATCATGGTCGTGATCGTGGTCGTGATCGTGGTCATGATCGTGATCGTGGCCGGCATGCGCATCTGGGTAGGGGAGGGTTGCATGCGGGTGCGGGGCAGGTGAAGGGCAAGTGCAACACTGAAAGAATGATGGTGACCGTGGTCATGGCCGGCATGTGCGTCTGTAACGGGTAAGGAGGTTTGGCGGCGGGTGAGGGGCAGGTACAATCACGCAAAAACGCAAAACTGAACAGCGGTCATGGTCATGGCTGGCATGTGCGTCCGCGGGCAGGAAGTTTACATGCAGGAGGGGCAGGCATAGCGCCCCAAGCCATGCTTGCATAGTAGAACAGCTGCTCAGTATGGCAATTACTCAAGTGCCTCACCCTCCTCCTCGTCCAGGCCATCGGCATACACCTCGTCATCATCGTCGCCGCCGGCAGAGGCGCTGCCCGCACCCGCCTCCTCCTCATCGTCGTCCAGCTCATACTCCTCTCCCTGCACGGAAAGAGCAGTTCACAAAAGTGATGCAAGCTGGGCGGAACATGCAGCCCGGCAGGTGGCAGGGCCAGAATGTGCAGGCTGGGTGCCAGCAGCAAGAATGACCCTCATGCAACAATCAGCACCCCACCCATGCCCTTCTCAATCCAGCAATCCCTGCTCTCTTCCCAAAACTTCTACTGCGCCTGCGACCGTCCCTGCGCACCTCGGAGTGCTCGCCGCCCTTCTTCTCCTCCTCCTTTGCGGCCTCCTTAGCTGCCGCCGCAGGGGGCTCCAGGAAGCTCTGCAGCACCGACACCTTGCGCGACACCTCGTCCAGCTTGGCGGCTGCACAGTTGAGAGGGAAATTGAAGAATAGTGATTGCACAGCGTGCCCAGCAGGGAGGCAGCAACACCTTGCAGTACGCCTCGCTCTAATGGTTGCATGGACAGGATGAGCAGGCAGGCATGCCGGGGGCCGGTGTAACAGCTGCTGTGCACCCCGTCAACCACGCCCGTGTGGCTGACACATGTTCAGCACAATCAATGGCCTGTCCTTGCACTGACTCCGCATCTGTTCACCCACCGGACATGGGCTTGGCGGCCATCTTCTCGAGCCGCGCCAGCTCCTTGGCAATGTACTCCTCGCCCTGGGGCAATGAGCGAATGAATAGCGCAGACAACAGTTGGAACCGTGGCAGTTCAACACATGCGGCCACATGACAGGGTGCAACAAAATGAAAATGGGCGCATGCTGGCAGCAGTGGCGCCGCAGCACACACAGGCGCCACCAGCAGCAGGCCCCCCACCTTCTCAACCGCCTTCTTCATGAACCGCACGTACAGGGCGGCGTTCTCCTTGTCGTCCTCTGCGTGTAATAGAAAGAGTGGTAGAAAGATGCATGAACAGCAGACAAAGGTGAGCACAAGCAATGGGAACGGAGCTGCACGAGACGGAGCTGCACGAGGGGTGCGACAACTGGCAGCCAGCGCATGTGGTAGCCCTAGCCCATCGGTCCGAGCACAAGATTGAGCGGGAGAGGCACGGGCTGTCCATTGGCTGCACCAGCACAAGTAACATGCCAAGGCAGCCAGCAGCCTACAGTTTTTGCAAGCCAAAAACGCACCAGAGACGCCCTCCGCCACCTTCTCAGCCTCTGCCAGCACAGCCTTGCGGTCGCCCGCTGCGGCAGCCTGGAACTTCTGCAGGCAGAAAGTGCACAAAGGCCGAGGGCGGGGCAGGCACATTTGCGGGTGATCGACAGCGATTGTGCGGTTCAGATCAGCGGCCTTCAGATCAGCGGGCAGGGGCGCGCGTCGCCGGCAGCAGCAGCAACAGCCAGGGCTGCAAATATTGCAGGTCAGACTGCGCACAGCTCCCAGCGCAGCCAGCTTGCAGGCAGCAGCAGGCTGGCATGCACAGCTCAGCGTTGCCAACAGCCCATTCCGACGCCTCCTGCAGCCGCACCTGCGCAAGAGGCACCAGGGCATCCACGCGCGCAAAGCCGGCATCAGCAACCCCATCGAATTAACATCAAAAGGCACACCCATCCTGTGCAGCGAACCGCACCTGCGCCAGAGGCACAAGGGCATCCACACGCGCGAAGCCGGCATCAGCAGCCACCTTCTCCTCGATGAACTTCATGAAGGCATCCAGGGAGCGGCCGCCCTGGTAGCTGCACAAGAGCGGGTGGAAAGGGCGCCAGGGGATAGAGGGATGAGAGGAGGCGGATGGGTGGCGAATGGTGAGCAGTAGACGCATCCAGGGAGGTCCGCCCAAGTAGCCGTGGGGAGGGAGTACAACAGCAGCAGGGTGGGTGGCAGCAGCGATGGCATGTGGCAACCAGCAAGGCATCCACAGAGCAGCCGTTCGAGCAGGTCTGCCACGCCAGCTTGACTCGTTCCACAAGGTCGGTGGGCATGCCAAACTGCCACACTGGTGCAGTACCCAAACCAGCCTACACAAGAAAGCACCGGCTCCGCTGACTTCAACAGCTCCACTCACTCCACGGGGCCAGAGAGCTTGCCACACTGGTGTACTACCCAACCCGACCCACAGCAACTCAGCGCCCGCTCAGCTGGCTTCAACAGTTCCACTCACTCCACGGGGTCGGACGGCTTGCCGCGGGGGAACCACTTGATCGTGGGGAAGCCGCGCACGCCAAACTTCTCGCCCAGGGAGCGGTGCGCGTCGGCATCCACCTGCCAACACAAGGGAGCAGAGGGGGACAGGGGCAGAAGCACTTGGCAAGTGGCTGGGGCGCACAGCACGCGGCATACGCCCGCGCAGGCGAGAGGGAGAGAGAAGAGGGGCAGAAGCGCTGGACCCTTTGCTAAGGCATGGGTATTCAACCTCACCTTTCTGGAGGCGCACCTTGGCGATGAGCAAGCGCACTGCCCGCACACTTTGCACAGGTGCAAATCCTCTGTACCTCCCCTACAACAGGCCGCACCTTGGCGATGAGCACGCGGTTCTTCAGCTTGGGGTCGGAGGCAATCTTCTCGCCCAGCTTCGAGTACTCGGGCACCAGGCGCTTGCAGTGGCCGCACCCTGTGCATGGCAGCCAAAAACATACGCATGAATGGGCGAAGAGCACACCATCCGAGCATACATAAGAGGTGGGAAGCAGGCGCTTGCAGTGGCCGCACCCTGCACGCAACGAACGGTTGGCAGCAGACGCCGACAGCAAGCACGCTCAGTTACCCGGTGCGGTGGCACCATGCATAGTGTGGAGCAGAGCTAGCATGGGCAGCTAGCATGGGAATGGACAGGCCCCGCCGTTTGCAGTGACCACAACTGTGGCGCTCAAGCTTCAACAAGCGCAAGAGGTACTGCCGGCAGTTGGCAGCTACTGCGACTTGCACAAGACAACAGGCTGGGCGCCAGGGGGGGGCTGTGTGTACGGCGGAGGCAGGGGCTGGCAAAACGTGCGGGGCAGGCGGCAGAAGTGGCGGCCGGACACACTGAGCCTCCCAGCCCCGCATGTACCGTGCTGCTACTGCCACTCACAGGGCGCATAGAACTGCAGAGGAAGCATTGCGGGAGGGAGCGTGGGGTGAGCGCTTGTGCTGTGGAGCGTGCAGGGCATGGAAAAGCGCAGCTTTGCGTGGGGCCATGCACGGCTGCGTGGCGACCAGCACCCACCTCGATCAGGGCCGCCCGCTTGCCATTGTGCTCGGCATCAAAGTTGTCGGGCGCTGCAACACAAAGGCAGCGCGCAACGGTCAGTGAGCCGGACGTAAGCGCATCGCAATCAGTGGCAGCGGGCGTGCGGCGGCGGCAGGCGGCGGCGCTGCTGCTGTGCATCGCCTGGCCCGCAGTGCTCTGGGAGGCCCGATCCATGCTGCTGCGAGGCCCAGGGGCATAGCAGGGCGGCCGGCCGAGCGCTCCAGGCCCCGCTCCCGCGTGCTATCGCGAACAGGCCCCCGGCGGGGAGGGGCGCCGCGTAATTGCGTGATCGGGGTCATGCAGATTCACTCACTCAGGTCGGTCACGCCAGAGAGCTTCGCAGTCGGGTCGTCCGCCGCCAGGGCGCCCAGCGCCAACAGCGGCAGCAGCAGGAGCGCTCCACGCATCATGGTGGCGATGCGCGCTGAATGCCGGGACATCTGGTGCCCCCGGCACCCCAAGCCCTCAACATGCAGCAGCTTGCAAGCGAGGTACAGTCGCACCCTGTACTGCTCGGAGGCACATCTCCCCTAGCTTTGTGCACCGCCCCTGCCAGCAGCGTCCTCATCATGGGTGGGACAAGCGGATGTCAGAATTTTGTAACTTCGGGGCCTGCGCTGCTATGTGCCAGGAGCGGGAGGCATGGCGCAGAACCGTCACTCACCGCCCCGCGCGAACAGCCCCGCAACAGCAACCCACACTCATTGCCTTCTTTTGCTGCACCCACCGTCCAGCGGCGGCCCTTCCGTTTGGCAGGTGATACAGGATGTCACAGTGGCACAGCAAATACAACCGGGTGTGCGGCAAGTCTACAGCAGTCCAAAACGGCAGTTCTCCTGATAATCTAACCCTCAGCGTCGTCTCACAAAATTGGGCAGTGCGTTATACTGTGCGCGGCGCAAGGCCGGAGGTAGAGCCACCAGCCTGACTGCCGCGGTGCTCCAGGTGCGGCCGGGCTGCCTACCAGCCCGGCACAGCGCCTGTCTGGCCCGCGCTTGGGCCGCCTAGTTCTGCCGCCGGGGGTCGTTCAGGCCGCCCCGCACTGCACAGTGGGGGAACGGAAAGCGGAAGCTTCAGGCATCATGCTGCTACACGGGTAAAGGAAGCAGCAGCAGCCGTGTGTGGGCGGTCAAGTGCGCGCAGCAGCAGCCATGCGCCTGTGTCCCCGCCTCCCAGCAGGAGCCTGGATGCCGAGAGCTGCACCGCTGCAGGAGATGCCCCAGGCACAACGGCCATTGGACGCACTGTTGGGAGTGGTGGCCTCCTCAGGAAGCGAGTACGACGAGTCAGCGAAGGCATCTGCGCCGGGGGTGGGCCCAGGCCCGGCGCCGCTCAGCACCCAGCACCCAGCACCCACCAGCAGCAGCAAGGGCGGCGGCAGGCAGCAGAGTGCGCACCCACGGCCCCGGCAAGCCGGCTGGCAGCGCTGCTCCGTCTACTCCGAGGCCAACGCACTCTCAGACTTCTGGCTGGCCTTCATCTTAGCGGCCGACTCCTTCAACTTCTGCCTGCGGGCCTCCTTGCTGCGGGGGAGGGACAGGAGAGGAGGGTGGAGGCGTGCGGGGCCGCAGTTGCCACACGTTCGGCCCAATCCAAGCGAGATGGGCAGGTAGAGGCGCTGCCAGTTGCAAGCTGCTGCAAGCGTGAGGGCTGGGGAGTGCGGCGGCTCGACACTGGGCAGGAAGGCCGCATGCACGTTGGAGCAATGCACTTTGGAGCCGTGTCCACCGCCAACCAGCACACGGTGCACTCACTCCTTAATGGCCTGGCGCACGTCCTTGCCAAGTGCAAAGGCGGGGGCTGCGGCAGCAAGCGCGGGCAGCGCCACGAGCGCGGAGAGCGCGGCCCTGCGGAGCGGGGCGCGGGAGGCAGCGACGCCGGTGCTCACCACACGGCTGGGCAGCCCGTCTGGCGCAGTCCGTGATCGCGATCTGCCACCCCGAGACTCGCCTGCGGGTCACGGCCTCGCTCTCGGGCTGCTGGGCGCGCACGACCGCGACAGCCCTGGCGCGGCGGGGGGCAGCGGCGGCGCAGGGCGCCTGCTTGAGGGCGGTGGCGGCGGTCAGCTGCATGGCTGCTGGCGGGGCTGGAGCGCTGTGGGTGGTGGGGTTTGGTTTCGGGGTGTCTCGGCTGGGGCTCCGCGACTCTCAACAGCTATGCAGTGCTACCGATGGCGGGCAGGGGCAGCGATCGCGGCCAGAAGTGCTCCCGGCAGGCCGTCATGGGCGGATCATTTGCGGGTGAGGGGAAGCAGCTGCACAATGTGCCGCTCCGCTGAATTGGGCGTGCTCACAGAACCTTGGTAGGCTCGTAGCAGCGCCCGGGAGCAGGCGCGGTCATGCTGGCCCAAGCAGCGGCTTGCAAGCCGCTCCCAGCGGCCTCCATGGCGGCCAGCAGCGCTCCCAGGAGCTCAGCAGCAGCCCCGAGCACCGCCACGATATGCAGCAAGCGGGCCAGAGCGGCGGTCACTGCCGCCGCCGCCGCCCCTGCCGCCGAGCGAGCGGCAGTGAGCAGCGCGTTCGAGGAGTACATCCTCGATCTGCAGCAGCGCATCATCCAGGTGTGCATTGGCATTGTCAACGGCTGCATTTTCTTACCCTCTTGAGCGTCAGACGGTTCGCTGCAGCACCATGTTGGAGGCATTTTGCTGGGCCCCCGGCTCGGTGCTTCCCTGCTTCCTCGTCTCCCCCACGTGCTGCCCACCGTGCCACCCTGTTGCCACAACGCGCACCCGATCTGCCACTGCCCCTCCCCCATGCCTGGTTTACAGTCGGCGGAGGAGCTGGACGGCAGCGGCGCGCGCTTCCAGCACGACCGCTGGTCCCGCAGCCCCTCCAACCCCAATGCTGGCTATGGCATCACTTCAGGTGCACTTGGGCACCCATGTGCAGCTGCTGCACGCTTGCTCTTCGCACGCAGGAATTAATTTTCGACCACTTGGGGTTCGTACACCGCTGGGCTGCCGGTCACCCCTGCAGCTTACGCCGGCCTGCCTGCATTCCCTCCTCTACACCATGTGCAGTGCTGGAGGGAGGCTCGGTGCTGGAAAAGGCGGCCGCCAACATCTCAGTCGTGGCAGGAGTGCTGTCGCCGGAGCGTGCAAAGGTCGGCGGGTCGGAGATGCTCAGCTGCCAGCTGCCTCGTGGCCTGGTTTATGTGGCGGCTGGCCTACTTGCACTGCAGCCGCTCCATGTGCTGCCTGCCTTGACATGCCGATGACGGTCCGTCCTTCCTACTCACCGTGCAGGCCATGAGCAGCCGCGGGCGCGCCGCCATCAACCCAGCCGGCGGGCAGAGCTACTCAGGTGGTGGCGGTGGCGGGGGTGTGCGTTTCCTGAGCATGGCACCAGCGCCGCCTCCTGCTGTGCTGCCTTCACATCGCCCCATCCTCTTGCCCGCCCTGCAGCCGCCGCAATGTCCCTGGTGTTCCACAGCGCACACCCCTTCATCCCCACGTTGCGGGCCGACGTCCGCCTGTTTGAGGTGCGCAGATAGCTGTTGTGAAGTGTGAACATACATGTCTATCTCAGGTGCGCAGAGGAGCTGGGGGGCACCATGGGGCTGGCGGAGGGCAGCTATATGTCAGGCCTGCACACCGCCATAGCTGTAGTATCGCTCGCTGCTTGTGGGAGCAGGGTTTCCTGCCGACGGTGTGGCGGCGCATGCCTACCCAACATGCATTGCACCAACACAGCTCAACAGTGTGCCTGCCACCCACCCACCAACCCATCCGCTCGCCCACCGTTCCATCCACCACGCCCACACAAATGTCCACCCACACACCCACCCCATCCTTTTCGCAGGTGGAGGGCCAGATGTGGTACGGCGGCGGCTGCGACCTCACCCCCTTTTACGTGCAAGAGCAGGACTTTGCCGAATTCCACGCCTTTTGGAAGGGGCTGTGCGACCGGCACGACGCCCAGGTGAAGGGCCGGAGGGCGGCACGGGCGGCGCGTGCAAGCGCCGCGCTGATGTGCCCCTGCACAGCCTGTCTTCTGGGCGAGGGGCTCTTCCCTCTGACAGCCTGTCGCCCTTCCTGCCCCTGCTGCCCTGATGCAGCTGTACCCGGAGTTCAAGGCCTGGTGCGACCGGTACTTCCACATCCCCTGCCGCAAGGTGCGCCTGCCGCAACTGGCTAATAATGATCTGACCTGTCGTACAGCCTTGGTGCCAAGCTTGCGCTGCCCTGCTGCCCCTCCCAGCCAAATGCTATCGACATGCAGGCACGTGCATGGCATGACATGGAATGGTCTGATAGTTACACAATCCCTCTGTGCCGCAGGAGCACCGCGGCGTGGGCGGCCTCTTCTTTGATGACATTGATGCAGCAACGGCAGGCTACGATGTGGAGCAGGTGTGTGGTCGCTGTAGCTGTGTTGGTGGCAGGCCTTTGAGTCCTGGTTGCTGACCAACTTAGGGTAGTAACAACTGCGCATCATGTGAAAGGTTGGGGCGGCACGACAGCACACCGGCAAGCTGTGCATGCTTGGCACCAACAGAGCAGCGACAGTCACAGCGGAAGGAAAGCCTGCTTGCCCCACTTGCCCACATGCTGTTGCAGTTTGTGCGGGCTGTGGGTGATGGCATCCTGCCCAGCTGGACGCCAATTGTGGAGCGGCGGCGCATGCAGCAGTTCAGCGACGCTCAGCGGCAATGGCAGCTGCTGCGACGCGGCAGGTGCGCCTCGTGGCCGGGTTGGTGGCCGTCTGGGGTTGTTGCGGGCTACCTTCGAGATTGCGTTCGCAGGCAGGCGGGCATGCGATTACATCGCAATTGCTCCAGCGACATCGCAACTGCTCAGACCCCTAGCTGTGCTCCTCCCCTCATATCCCTCCTTGCACAGGTATTTGGAGTTCAACCTGCTCTACGACCGCGGCGTCAAGTTTGGGCTGGACGGCGGCAGGTGCGCATCCAACTGCAGTTGCGCTACTCACTTGTGGCCACTCGGTGCAATGGCACCCGCTGCTTGCCTGCCGCCGCTGGCCAGGAGGCCGGTGCCCAGAGCACTCGCTCTGGCCAGACGTTGCAAGCCTGCTGCGCCTCAGCCAACCCGTCCCTCTGACCCCTGATCTTGCTATAAATCATTGTAGGATGGAGTCCATCATGGTGTCAGCGCCGCCGCTGATTGCTTGCAAGTACAAGGTCCCTTTCTTGTGAAGTAATATGTCTGTCTGCCCTTCTCAATCGCAGGGTGGAGTCCATCATGGTGTCAGCGCCGCCGCTCATTGCCTGGAAGTACAACGTGCAGCCAGAGCCCGGATCTGAGGAGGAGCGGCTGGTGCAGCTGCTGCAGCAGCCCCGTGAATGGGCCTAGAGCGGCCAGACGGAGCTGCCCTGCAGACGCGTGTACCCTTCTGCTGTGCTGTGCGCGCCGCGGTGCATGCTCTGCTGGCGCCTTTGCAACACTGCTTAACTCTCCACTCTCTTGTACCCATACATCACAGTCTTGCTGCCTCCTCCCTTGCTCCGCTGTTCTGCTCTCCTGTTGCGCCGGTTGATTCCCGGCTTCTGCGCTGTCCTCGCTCTCCT
>VFQQ010000978.1_pt1 | contig 45640 bp, 81 predicted proteins | sample 3512341 | NCBI WGS metagenome assembly VFQQ01 (sample SAMN10412373, study PRJNA504923) | tailings metagenome | isolation source: Relicate 2 Philex TSF1 revegetated site | place: Philippines: Tuba, Benguet | collected 2017-08-29 | reverse complement strand
AGCAGATTGCATCACACTACAAGCTGCATGAACGCGTCTCACAATGGTGTCATCGGTGCCGTCGTCCACGCAAGGCATGCCCTCCAAACGGGGGACGCGCAGGCAGATCTGCTGGCCGGGGTGGCAGCTGAGCCCATCCCCACAAGGCCTGTTTGTGTAGCAGGACTGGTTCTGCGGGGTGGCGGGTGGGCAGGGGCAGGTGGGCAGGGGAGTTTTGAGTGCGGCAGGACAGCTGGCATCAGTGCTGGGATTTTCAGGTCGCCCTCCAGGTCACCCAATGCAATTCTGCTCTCAATCTCCCATGTCAAGCAAAACAACCTGCAGGCACAAACTGCAGCGGTTTCCACGCACCTCCTTGGCAGCGGCCACGCAGCGGCCGACGGAGATGTCGCAGGTCAGGCCCGCATCAAAGTCGCAGTCGAACGTCCTTTGTTGGCCGCCCACCGTCACTATGCCGCACGGCTGGTTCAGCAGCCTGGGCTCGTTGAAGCACTGCAGGGGTGCAGGGGCATGGGCAGTGGACATGCCGCTTGGTATGCAGATTGTGGGCATGGCCGAATATGGCGGGGCTTTGTTCAGCCATTGCAGCTACCAAACCGGCGCCTCTTGCCTTCTGGATGTACGGGTGGCAGCTCAGTCCGGCCTGGCAGGGCAGGAAGTCGTGGCACGCCTTCTGCAGGCCCGGGAATGGCTGGCACTCCCACGAAATGACCTGCACAGCAGCAAAAGAACTTGCAGCAATGATGAGGGCGTGATTCCTGGTGGGGAAGAGTGCAATGCCGGGGACGTAGGCAGGGCAAGAGCAACAGGTGGTGTGCGCTCAGGGCAGGCCCAGCTCACCCGCTCGCAGGACGTGCCGGCGGCACAACCCCAGTTGGGCACCGCCGGGTTGTTCATCTCACGACCAACGCAGGGGGTGTCAGCCGTGCGGGGCGCCACAAAGCACCTGGTGCAGAGGGTTGGGATGGGATTGGAAGGGGTGGGTACGGACAGAAAAGGACTGAGCAGATTGTGGGTGCACCCTGTGGCATGACTCTGCACCAAGCACCAATGTCTGCGGCACAAAAGTCTGCACCAGCCGCCCAGCCTTGCTCACTGGTTGCGGATGGTGTCGCAGCTGTAGCCGGCGCCGCAGGGCAGCGAGGCGTGGCAGTTCTTGGTGTTGGCGGCGTTGGGGGCCTGGCAGCGCCGCGTGTAGTCGTTGCAGTACAGGCCACTGCAGGAGGGGAAGGGGGGATGGAGGAGGCTGGCAGGGTTGGGGATGGCGCAGGCAAGCGCGCAAGTGGTTGTGGGGTCCTGTGCAGCAAGCAAGTGGGCAGGAATGCATGGCAGACAGGGACTTGGAAGGAGGGGCCCCTGCACACCGCCCAGAACCCCAGCCCACAAGCCCACGCACCTGCTGCAGTCGCTGTGCTTGATGCAGGGTTGCTTTTCCTGCACATGGAAGTGGCACTGGCTGCGTGAGCAGGTTGCTGCATGTGCACTGGCGGCTTCAGGCAGGCTCGTGGCAGTGCACTGCCGGGACAGGGCGGCAGCCTGGCTGCAACGCAGCAGGAGGCATGCACTGGCTGTTGAACACTCAAACAAGATGATCAGATGCCCACCTTGCCGGGGCTGGGCATGCAGCGCTTCCACACAGGGTCGCAAGCAAGGTTGGCGCCGCAGTCGTAGCCGTCCTGGTCTGCATGCGGCGGGGCAAGAGGAAGCTGGAACGTGGGTTGCAACCCACGACGAGTGGCTCAGGCATTCAGATGGGTTGCCAAGGTACAGGCAATGATCACTTCCAGCAGCTGCCCAGAGCAGTTGGCACTATCAATCGAACAGCCACGTGCACCCCAGATCAAGGGGAGGATGTGCTGTACCCAAACAGAGCCCGGCCCGGAAGCTGCCAGTCGCCGCACCGAGGCAGGGCTGTCCCAGGGTCCTGGGAGACGGGTAGCACTGCTTGAGCACGGGGTGGCACGTCTTGCCCGCGCAGCAGTCGCTCTGGGCGTTGGATGCGCTATACGTGCAGGCGCCGCCCACCGTATTTTGGCATGCGGCGGCGGCGGGCGCGGCAAGCTGCAGCGCCAGAGCGGCGACGAGCGCCAGGGCAGCCGCGGTGGCACTTGTGCGCTGCCTCATCTGGAATAGTCCTGCAACAAGCGGAGTGGAATTGGGCTTGGGGTTGGATGCGGGGCCCAAAAGTCGAAAGGTTTGGGGAGGACGGCGGCAGGCCCGCCGCCTCCACCGGCCAGCGGGTGCATGCCTCCCGCACGCGTGCACACTGCTGCACAGCGCGAACATGCCACAGAGGTGCTCACAGAGGCGAACAGGGGCGGGTAGCGGGGGTGGCGGCGGCGGCCTGGTCCGAGCAAGCAGGCCCGCTAGGTAGGGCTGAGAGGTGCCCACGGAGTTTGTAAGTTGCAGTTGAGGACGGGAGCGGCTCGGGGCAGCGCTAATGCGATCATTCGCGGCGGGCCGCGGGGTCCATGATCTGGCGGCGGGTTCCGCCGCAGCTTCACATGTGCCCCCTGCACATCCAGCTGTCCTCCCGGGCAGGCCAATGTGTAGCGCGCCTGGAACCCTTCCCCACAACGTAGAGGTGCGTTGCTGTCCCCAGGAAGGTGCGATGAGGTTCTGCGGCAGAGGCCCAGCCGCAGCCAGCGAGGCCAAGGACACAGGCCCGAGTACTGGATACCGCACCTGCCGGTTGATCTGGCACGCTTGCAGCCGGCAGATGCCCTGCGCATAGGGTTGCTTTGTATCTGGGTGGTGTAGGCGTGCCGTTGTGAGCACTGCAGAGCTTAGTGGAGGGGCCCACCCTTGCCCTCTCGCAGTTGTCATCCCAGCCGCCCCCAGTCTGAAGTGGCGACAGTGGCGCAGTGTTTTAGCAGAAGAGAAGCACGGGCCGCTTTATGGTGGCATAGTGGAATAGTCATCTAAGTGATTCGACAAGGGGAGCCAAGCTGACTGCGCCCGTGACAGCTGCGGAGCATTGCTGCAGGATCAGATCGGACCGCTGGTTGTCAAGCAGCAACTCGGGCGCCGGCAGTGGCATCACTTGCAGGCATCTGTACGCACATGCAAGGTGCCGAATTGTTATGGAAGCAACAACTTCACTCTCCATGTTAACCTGCCTAAAGGCAGCTTAAGGAAGCTTCTTATAGCTGTCAATTCAGCCACTAGTGCTGAGCGGCGGCGCCCGACCCGCAGCTGAGCTGGCGGTGACGGCAGCGGCAGCAGCAGCCCAATGGGCCAAGCCTCGTGGTGTCGACAGATCACTTCCTGCAGGTCTCCGAGTCGTCAGCATGGCCAAGAAAGGCCGGAAGCGCGCTGCCGATGCCGGCGCTCCGCCAGAGGCAGCCGCGGGGCCAAGCCAGCGAGCCGAGGAAATGACTGAATTGGAATATGAGCGCGCTGCAATGTGCGAGGGCGCTACGTTTGAATCCGCCGCCGCTGCCGCCGCCGCTGCTGCCGCCGCTCACCTGCACCTGTGCCGTTGCTCGATCACCTGTGGTGTTGCCCTGCCCATTTGATGCCGGATTCCCACTTCCTGCCCCCCGGCCTACCCATTGCAGCATTGCGCGCAACCGGGAGCGGCTGCTGGCGCTGGGCATCCCCTCGCTGGTGAAGGAGCTGCAGGCGCAGGTGGGGGCACGCCTGGGCCCGGCCGGGTTGCCGGCGATTAGCTCGCTCGCATCTCTTCCCACCGCAGCTGTAGACAGCTGACAGTGCTATGCTTGCATCCCTCAACGCAGGCGGGTGCTGCCGCTGCGGCTGCCAAGCCAAAGAAGAAGGCAAAGGTCAAAGTCAAGCAGGAGGAAGGGCAGCCGCGGGGCAGGCAGGCGGCCGCGGGTGGGGAGGCGCCGTCGCGGCGCAGCAGCAGGCTGCGCGAGGCGGCGGAGCACCCCAAGCCCAAGCCGGAGACAGGTGGGTGGCATGAGCGAAGGCACACTGCCGCCGCTGTGCTGGCTGCACCCGCTCCACAGCGGGGGCAGCTGTAGCCCTCACCAGCCCTGTTGAGTGAATGCAACCATGCAATGCCTCCCAGCAACCCACCAATGCACCAACCCTGCCACTTCTGCAGCCGAGGAGCGGTTTGAGCGGGAGCTGGGCCAGATGGTTGTGGATGAGACGTGCCCTCGCTGCGGCAAGGCGGTGAGCCGCGGCCACCGCACCCACCTGATGGGCTGCGGCGGCGAGCGGCCGCCGCGCCAGCCGCGCCCCAGCGACCGCGAGGAGCTGGCGGTGAGCAAGCCTGGGGGAGGGGAAGGTTTGTTTGGTTGTATTTGTTTTCATGTCGTGTGCTGAGCAGGACTGTTGCAGGACCTGCTGTGTTCTCCTGGCGCAGGCCTGCTGGTTGACGCCTGTGTCATCACATGTGTGCGTATTGTTCTTCTTGCCCTCCTTTCCTGTGCCGCAGGAGCTGACCGAGGAGGAGCGGCGCGACGCATTCAAGCGCACGCTGGCGCGCATGAAGAAGGTGCGGGTGGGCGGGACAGAATGGTGGCAGTCTCTTTCCTCCTCTTAGGTTACCTCATCTCAATCTTTCCCCTGTCACTGCTAATCTGTACTGCCACCACCTGCGCTGCCCCCGCAGCTGAACCTGGACGGCCTCACGGAGCTGAACAGCGAGGTGGCCAAGTGAGTGCAGCCCTGCCTGCTGTGGGCACATGGCGTGGCAGGCTGTGGGCGGGGCAGGGTGCGGCATGCGGTGCTTCACATCAGTAAGCAACACAACCACCCCAGCCCTTGCATCTCATGCGGATCTGCCCCTGGCCCTTGCTGCCGTAGATTCGCGGTCCTTGGTTCAACGGGCAACCACTACACGGTGAGTTGAGTTGGTTTGCTGTACCCGTGCATGATGCTGCGTGGTCTCTCAGCCGTCAATGCAGCCGTCTGGCACGCAATCGCCATGCTGCTCAACCTTTCGACCAGCACTTTATTTGCTGCAGGTCACTCTGGCTGATGACAAGCACACGTGCACCTGCCTGGACTACCGGTAGGGCTGTGGGGAGCCGGCAAGCTGGCAAAGCGGTGCCATGCGCACAAGAGGACCCCTTGTTCATGCAAAATCGCCTGCCGAACTGTGGGACTTGATGCACTCAGTCTCATCGGATGTGCCCATCCTCCGATTTCATGGCTGCAGGTTCCGCCGCCACCACTGCAAGCACATCTGCCTGGTGCTGTCCAACCTGGGCATACTGGAGGCGCCGGCGGGGGTGAGCCCTGCACCGCTGGCACCTGTCCTGATCTGTGTGCAGATGCAGGGCCAACCATCCCCAGCAGCAGAATGCACTCGGCATCTCCGCTATCGCAGCCCTCGCCGCCTGCCATGCCGCCATTGACAAGCTGCCATGCCCCACATGCCTGCAGTGGCGCACTGCGGTGAACAGCCGCATGGACGAGCTGGTGGCTCAGGCGCGGCAGCGGCAAGAGCGGGAGGCGGCAGCAGAGGCGCCGCCGCGCTCGCAGGCCGAGACAGTGGGCCTCAAGTTTATCTGATGTTTATCACGTGCAGGCGGGCTAGGGCGCGGGCGTGCGCAGGCGCTGATGAAGTGCTCAGGCACCTTATTTGGTGCTGCCTGCGGACTGCCTAGGCAGAGGCACCCAGCTTTGACACATTACTTCTTGCTTGTGCATGGCGTCGCATGCAATGAGCTTGCCATGTGCAACCATGCCCCCAGTGGGGGAGCCTGTAAGCCAAAAAGACGTGCGCTGAGACCTTGTGAACTAGTGACCTGTGCATCAGAGAGTGGCCGCCTCGCCATGTTGCCTGGCACGCCTGTTGCTGTGCTGGTCGCATTCATGATCATTGCTCCAAGTTGGAGCGCACGGCACGGCACCCCGCCATGTACGGAGCGCATGGCTGCACCAGCGATGGCAGACATCGAGCTGATCTGCTCGAGGCTTGCTTGCGTTCTTGCTCGGCTCTCATCAAACCTGCATTCAGTGGTGTGCAAGCGCGCAGAGCGCTCAGAGCCGTCCTGGCTCGCACGCAGCACCTTCCTACCCTGCTCGCACTCTCTGCTCTAGATGAAGCAAGGCGCGGGTCTGATCGAACGCGTGGTGGAGCTGCCCGGGCGGCCGCACCAGGAGAGGGTGAGCCTCTCGAGGCACCATTTCGAGGAGTGCCTGGACCTCACAGTTGATTTTCAAAGGAGCAGGGTGGGATTGCAAGCAAGCCAGGACGCCGAGCAAGTGCTGTGCCTCCTGGCCTTCCGTATCGCTGCCTCCGCTCGCCGCCGCTGCCTTCCCCCCAGTCCCCAGCCCCTCTGGTGCCCCATGCTGGTCCCCTCACGGCTTGATGTTAGCCTCCCCTCCTGATTCAGGCCAGGAGCCTGTTGGTGTGGTTGGCTGAAGAGGTGAGGTTTACTGTTGCCGACCCTCATCTGCTGTTGTTTACCGCTGGCTCATGCTCCCCCCTGGACGCGCATGAAACGCCTGCGTTGCTGCTCACTGCCACTCTGCAGGTGGAGCCCGTCATGCGCAAGCACAAGCTGTTTGTGCCGCTTCTGACGGAGATGCAGCCTCAGCGGCCGACTCCCGGGCCTGATGTGAGGACTGCGCTGTCTTGCAAAAGGTTGGATGCCGGCGGTGTGGTGTATTTGCCAGTCTGATGCCTGTTGGGTGCCCCCTGCGCTGTCCCCACAGGGCACAATGGAGCTGGGGCTCAATTATAGTGAGACCGACGGCCTCACTTGGCAGTGCACGGAAATAACTGTCTGCCTGCGCCGCTGGGACCGGCCGCATCACTTCTATTCCAAGGAGGCAAGTCATGGCTGGGTGGGTGCCATGAGCCGCCGTGGCACAGCTGCTGCCTTTTGGCACGTGTGCTGCACCCCAGCCCACCTCTCGCGGAAGCACTGTATGTCTGCCCCGCCCCCAGGAGCTGCTGGAAACGATGCTGCACGAGCTGGCGCACTGCCGCTGGAAGAACCACAGCGACAATTTTGGGAAGTACATGGCGGAGCTGGAGCGGGTGCGATGCGGCGGCAAGATTGCAAATATACGAGTTGCAACATGCCTCTCGTTCAAACCCACGAAAGTGCATGCCGTCTGTGACTGGTGTGCATGTATGCTCCACTGCCGTTTGCAGGATTTGCAGGCAATCCAAGCAGACCGCAGTCGCTTTCCGGGCAACGGGCGCAATACACGCAGGGGCTTGTTCGATCGGCTGCCTGGTGAGCCCATCTACGGCTGCACCATGGTATCCCAGCTTGCTCAGACCGGTGATGCAATGGTTGTCCTGTCTTAATCCCGCTGTCTGCCATGCCCTTCCCACCACCGTGCAGACAAGCAGGCAGACCCTCGCAAGGCTGCAGCTGCTGCCGCCGAGCGGCGGGCAGCAGCGACTGGCCTGGGCGGGCCACTTGCACAGGCGCAGCAGCAGGGCACAGGGCGGGCCCAAGGCCTGGTTCTGGCGGTTGGCTTGGTGCTGGGGGTCGTTCTAATTGCTGGCTTGCGCATGCGAGGCAGCGCAGCCCGCCGAGCCAGATGAATCCTGCTGACGCTCACATGTCCTTTCGCCGAGGACGTGTAACGGCTGTACAGCAGCAGAGTTGGGCACACAAGGTTCATTTGTCACGCACAATCTCGATCCACTGCACAAGCGGCTGCCGGCCAGCTAAAACTCAAGCCCATGCAAGCGCGCTACGCCTTGCGCTGCTTCTTCTTCTTCGGCTGCCCGCCTGCCGCGGCTGCAGCAGGATCCGCCGCCTTCTTGGTGCCGGCGCCATTGGCGCTGCCACCCTGCGCACCCATCTTGCGTTTGAGTGCTGCCACAAGCAGCTTGGTGTCTGCCTTGCTGCTGCCGCCAGCACTGCCTGCCCCGCCCTTGCCAGCGCCGCCGTTCTGCTGCTGCTCCCGGGCCACTGCCTGCGGCTTGCCAGCGGCCCCAGGCTGCTTACGCCCCTGGCTGCGCCGCTTCGCAACCTCGGCCGCCACGTTGGCAGACGTGTCCCTGCAGCGCCGCGGGGTGGGGAGGGCACAGGTAAGCTATGCACAAAAGCCAACCCGCAGATGCTGTGGTGGAGCGCAGCAGTGCAGCACTTTACCAAAGTTCCACCCCAGCCGCCTCACTTGTAGCGGGGGTCGGTTGGGTCCAGCGCAAAGTGGTGCGAGGTGAGCAGCTCCCCAAAGCGCGGGTCGGACAGGTCCACGCCCTGGAACCCGCCGCCCTCGCCGGCTGCACAGCGGGAAGGAGGAGGAGAGGGAGAGGTGTGTGAGCAGAGCAGTTTGGAACAGGTGGCACATGAACGCAGCAGGACAAGTTGCACGCAACGCAGAGCAGAGTTTGTTGGCCACACCAGCAGCAGCTGTCCCAAAAGGCCAGAACAGTACCAAACCCGAGCAGTCCCACGCACCCGCGGCGTCCTCGTCGTCCGACCCCTCCTGCCGCTCCCGCCGCCGCGCCTCCTTCTTCAGCCGCAGCCGCTCCTTGCGGCTAAGCTTGGGCTTGGCCCCCGCCTCCTGCCCCTGCCCCTGCTGCTGGTTGCCGGCAGGCGCGGATGCGCCGCCGCCGCCGCCGCGCACCGCCGCCAGCAGGGCGGCATCGTCCATCAGCAGCATCTCTAGCTCCGCCTGCTTGGCCGCATCCACTGGCTCCTCCCCAGCCTTGCCCTTCTTCCCCTTCTTGCCCTTGTCCGGCTGCTGCTGCTGCTGCCGCTGCTTGCCGCGCCGGCTGCCCTTGCCCGCCGCCGCCTCATCCCCCGAGTCGGCTGCATCGGCATCTGGCCCGTCCTGCAGCACAGGGGGTAGGAAGCAGAGCAGGAGCAGGTTGGTGCATGGCGGGTGTTGCACAGGGTGCGGCAAAAATCGTTGCTGCTGCACTCTGTAAAACACGTCCAAGCAGGCTGAGCAAAACACGAGCAGAGGCGCGCATTTTTGCACACTCTGCCACAGCGCAGCGCGGCGCAGCGGGGCGTGCCTTGAAGAAGGGGTCGTCAAAGGGGTTCTCCTCCTGCTGGAAGAAGGGGTCGTCCGCCACGCCTGCAGGCAGCTCCTCGTCAGACCCTGTAGGGGGGGCAGGGGGCGTGGCACACATGGTTGGATGTGGAGTAATAGAGGAGCTGGCTGCGAGCAAGGTTGCGCACGCCGCGAGCATGTGCCAAAAGCAGCCCAGCAGCAGTAGCACAGCGCTGTCCTGCCCATGTGCAGTTGTGCACTGCAGCGCCCCACCCCACCCCCATCGCATGTGCCCTTCTGTTGCTCATTGCTCACCCGAGCCATCAGCGGGCTCATCGTAGTCGCTGTCCGACTCGTCCGACCCCACCTTGCGCCCCTTGCGCTTCGCCTCCGCCTTCTTCTCTCTGCATAGGGGCAGGGGGCAGGGGAGAGGGAGCGCATGGTGGGCCCACGACAGAGGTATTGCACGCAGCGGCCTGCGCTCCAGCGGCCCACTCGCTGCCCAGCCCCTGGCTGCCCGCACCCCTCCAAGGCAGCACCGTACGCAACAGCACAGCAGCAGTATTGAGTGGCAGGGCGGCTGCAGGGCTCCTGCACGCCAGACTCACCGCTTACGGCGCATGCAGGCCTCCCAGACCGGCTCGCCCTTGCTTGCCAATCACACAGACTGCTCACCGCTTGCGGCGCATGCGGGCCTCCCACCCTTGCTTGCCCATGCACACACACACAAACCACTCACCGCTTGCGGCGCATGTAGGCATCCCAGACCGTCTCCCCCTTGCGCGCCTCCTCCTCCCGCTTCTTAGCCAGCAGTCGCTCCCCCAGGTTCTCCAGGCCCGGCAGGAAGGTCACCTCCATCTCCATGTCTGTGTGAAATGGGTGGTGGGGTGGGGTTGGGGACGATGAGAATTGTATGTTGTGGACAGCAGTAGGAGCGTGTACGAGAAGAGAACACGCCCTCAAATGTGCAGGAGGTATGCTTTGTTTCTTCCAAACAGTGAGATGCATGGTGTGGCATGGAGAGATGTGCGGGGTGCGCCACGCCGGCGGCAGGCAGTGCGCCTGGCCACCGCGTGCGGCACACCCCGACATTGCTGTGGCAGCCTTGCTACTTGCGGCGGGCCAGTGGTAAGAGGTGGCCGCCGTCGGACTATTGGCTGCGTGCATGCATGTGCATGCATGCAGAAACATGCGCATCCGCCTGGCCGTTCATGGCATGCCAGAAGAGCGTTCAAACCCACCAACCACACCATCGCCAAGCGCATCACAGCAACTCAGCATCACTCACCCTTGTCGCTCTTGCCGCGCGACCGCTCGCCCTTCTTGCCACGGCTAGCCGCCTTGCCCTCCTGGCCACTACCGTCCTCTCCATCACTGCCACCCTCCTCTGCTTCCTCCTCCTCATCTTCGTCATCGCTGCCGCTGCCGGCGCCCCAATCCTTCTTGCCCTGCCGCTCAGCCGCCACGTCAGCGTCGCCGCCGCCCAGCAGCAGGCGGCGGTACCGCTCCCGAATCGCCTCCTCGTCCTCCTCGGCGCCGCCCCCATCGCTGTCCTCCCCAGACCCCTCGCTGTCGGTCGCCAGGTAGGCCTGCGGGCAGGGCCAAGCACAGGCGAGGTGAGATGCCGGCCTGACTCAATGCAAGCGCAGGCGCCTTGCTTCCGACAACAAATAGAGGTGCCGGGCTCGAACACTTATCAATCCTCTCAACAATTCCCCACCCCACCTTGAAGTCGTCCTCCTTCAGCTCATCAGCGGTGACCTTGCGGCGCAGCGCCCGCTTGCGCGTGTCGTCATCCGCATCCCAGGTCAGCTGCAGGCAGTGGGGCATGTGGATGGGCCAGCTTAATGGGGTGGCGAGTTGAACCAATGCAGAAGGTGAAAGCCATGCTGGGCTGCTGGGCAGAGCGTGTGCACGGCAGAGAGTGCACGACCCCAGCCCCAAATCTGCCTGCACAGGCAGCACGCCACACTTCACACTGCTGTGCCCCGCGCACCTGCACGCTGGTGTGCTGCAGGGCGCGTGTCTGGAACGCTGGCGGCGTGTAGTCTGCAGATTGTGGGGCACCGGGGGCGGTGCGCACAGGTCGGCGATTGGTAGGCATCACAGGGAAGCACATGGCCTGCAGCGACCTCTGCAAGGCAGCCAATTCTTTATGTCAGCTGCCTCCTGATGCACAGCCACAGCCAAGCCATGCTGCCACTGCACCTGTGGGCACATCGGAGGCCTCGTCCCGCACTTGCCGCCCCTTGAACGACTGCTCGTCCGGAACGAACCGCAGGTCAAACTTGCAGGCAGCTGGAGCAGGGTAACACACGCAGGGGCAGCAAGCATGCGCTCAGTCCATGTCCAAATCAAGCGTCGATGGCTGCCCCAGATCAGCTGTGAAACGCCGCGGTGAGCTGAGCAAGCAGACACCTTGGCAGAGGGCATGGGCAGCAGCAACTCAACAACCCTCAGCAGCAACCAACAACCCTCAGCAGCAGCAGTGCGCCTCACTCTTCATGAACTCCATGCCGTCGCACTCCTCGTACAACCGGTTGGCGGTGGCTGCAGGGATGACAGGTATGAAGGCATGGTGTCACCATCTCCGCTGGTAAGGCTCCGCCCATATTGTCCAGCAGCAGTGATAGTACAGGATGCACCATCTTCTTGTCCCAAAAGCCCTCCACATGGCAGCAAGCCCCTGCGCCCCGCACCCGCGGCGTCGCAGGTGATGATTGCATAGTAGTAGCGCAGCTTGGATCGCTCGTACAGGCGCAGGCGCCGCTGGTCCACCTCGCCGCCCTCGTCTGTGTGGGGCAACAAATGAAATGGCAGAGTGGCAGGCGTGGGTGATGACCTTGGGTTGAGGCAAGCACGCAGTGGTGAGCTGTAACAACTGCTGCTTGACCTCTACGCCTTGTGCCGGACCAGCACAACGCAGCCCCAAGAGACAGCCCCAACCCGCTCACCCGACTCTGAGGCAGAGCCGCCCTCCGCGCCCTCATCATCATCATCGCTGCTCATGCCCTCCTCCCGCACTTCCTCCGCCTCCTCCTCCTCCTCGCCGTCACTGCCCTGGGCCGCCGCCGCCGTGCCGCCCTTGCCCTGCCGCTTGCTGCCGCCCTTGGGCGCCGCGGGCTTGAAGATGCCCTGCGGGCCCATGGCCGCCTCCTTGGCCATGCGCTCCAGCCCATAGTCTGCAGCAGTTGACAGCAGCGGGACGAAACATGCTTCTACTCCCAGCGAGCACGGTGCAGCGCCATTTGGGCGCATCAGCAGGCAAGGCAACGCGCAGCGCTGCAGCTGGTGCAGGCATGTGCAAGCACACACTTCTGCAGAAGAGCAGCTGTGTGCAGGATGCAGTCGCCCGTCCAGCCAGCCTGCACACACCCCTCCACCGAGAGAGTGCCAAGAAGGGGGCCGCTCATTGCCAATTTGTGCCTCCCGCCCCTCCCCAGCGCACCCGAGGGGTAGACGACCACGCGCTGGATGGCGCCCCCCTGCGGCACAAACGAGCGCAGCACGGCCAGGATGTCCACCGCCCGCACGTGGTCCCAGTCCAGGTCCACCGCAGCCAGGCGCCGCGTCGCGTCCGGCAGCAGCGGAATCTGCGGCGGGTGGGGCATTGGGGGCGGGAGGCGCTTCAATGCGCATGTTGGCTACTGCTGTTGCCGCTGCTTCGGTGGCTCCAGCTGCCGCCGCTCCAGAACTGATGCAAACCAAGCCCCACACACCCTGCCTCTGCACCCCACCGTCCCAGCCAACTCCGTTCAACCCAACTCCAAGCCCCGCCCCGCCCCAAACCCCGCCCCCAAACCCCAACCCCAGCTCCCACCCCTGCCGCACCGGCTCCTCCGGGTTGGCGGCCAGCGCGCCCACGCCCCACTCCTCCAGGTCCTCCTCATTCAGAGGCTCCTCCTCCTCCTCAGCTGCGCCCCGCCGCGGCGGCACGGGCCGGCGCTGGCGGAACACCTTCTCGTCTTCATCGTCTTCATCTTCAGACCCGCTTCCCTCCTCCTCCTCCTCCTCCTCACTGCCACTGCCGCTGCCTGCCTCCTCGTCGCTGTCCTCCTCCTCCTCACTGCTGCTGGCGTCCGGCCCCGTGAGGCCCCTGCGGCATGCAGTGCAGGGTGCGCAGGCAGTGAGTCAGGCACAGCCGAGGCATGGAGTGGTGGGTGACGCTGTGGTGGCAGCACTAGGCAAAGGCAGCTAGCGCAAATACCAATTTGATTGCAAGAGGACGAGATGTTGGCCCGCAGCACAGGACCGGCGGCCCAGGGGTTGAGCGTCGCCGCCAGCCAGACAAGGGGCAGGCATTGCTCTTCGCAGCAGCTAGTCACGCTCCGGCCATAGGTGGGGCCCGCCTGGGAGGGCCCCGGCCGGCGCGCCGGCTTATTTACTGCGGTGTTGTCGGCAAACAGACCAGAACACGGCAGGCAACAGCCAGCACAGAAGCATGCCAGTACCACCTCTGCAGCTCCCCCTTCTTGTGCAACTCTAGAGCGCGCTAGCACAGCAGCTATCGCAGCTAACACAGCCAACTCCTTCGCCAGCAAACCCAGCAGCACACCTCATGCGCGCCCAGCGCTCCTGCGCCGCCCGCTCCTCCGGGTCCAGATCATCATCGCTGCTGCTGCCAGGCTCTGACGCATCCTCGTCCTCCTCTTCGCTGCTGGGCGGCGCGAGCTCCCGCTGCTGCCGCTGCTGCTGCTTGCCCTTGGCAGGCCCGGGCTTGGTGCCCCGTGACGCCGCCGCCGCCGGCTGCTCGCTCTGCTCCTCCTCCTCCTCCTCGCTGGCCTCGCCTGCCGCCTGGCGCTGCAGGCGCGCCGCCTCAGCCGCCTCCTCCTCCCCCTTGAGCCGGTAGTAGCGCCGCATGTCCTCGTTCTTCTTGGATCCCTTGACCTTGCGCCCCCGCTTGTCCACCACGGCCCGCACCTGGAACGCGTCCTCCTTGAACATGCCTGTGGGCACAGTGTAATGGATGGGCGACAATGAACGACTGGGATGGTGTTACAGAACTCGCAACACCCAGCAGCTGCGGCGCAGACGCTGTTCGGCCGGCAGCGGCGGCGGGTGCTCACCTGCGAAGCGCTCATCTATCTCAACCTTGGCCTTTGCCTTGGGGAACCTCTGGAAGCGGGGGTCAGAGTGCACGGCCGCAAAGCGGCTGTCTGTGACCACCTTGCCGCCCTTGGGCTTGCCGCCGCCGCCGCCGCCGCCGCTGCCGCCCTCCCTGCCCATTCTCGCGACGGCGTATGTAGAACCTCTCTAAATGTGTGCTTGAGTGTTTTGCACAAGCAGAGAGGGGCGTAGAGCAGCGGCTGCCGCCGCTCGGGACCGGCGGCGCGCTGCAGGAGCAAGGCAGGCGCTGTAAAGCGCAGCAGGCGGTCAAGCACAGTAGGTGAATAAGCTAGCATATCATGCATGCACGCTGAGGGGCTGCTCGTGAGCGAGCGCCCCAATGCAGCGCCATGCAGGCCAGCCGACCGCCTTTTGGTGTGGCTGGGCATTCCAACCGCAATTGCAAGCACTTGCCAACAAAATGGTCGAAGGAGAGGCTGCAGGGAGCGGAGTGCAAGCCGCGCCCGACATCTTCTTTCGCCCTGCTCTACCTGAGGACCTGGAGAGCATCGCAGCGCTTGAGGTTGGTAGCTGCAGGATGTTGCAACCTGCGTGATGGCCAGCCGAGGTGCTGCTGGCGCACCACCGCTCGCTGCCGCCACTGCCGCCGCCACCGACCCGAGCACTCGTGCCTGCCTCGGCCTTGTGGACGTTGCAGGCAGCAGGCTACCCACCAGACGAGGCAGCAAGCAGGGAGCGCCTGGCCTACCGATTGGAACATGGTGAGCACTTTAGCAGGACCAAACAGAGCAGCCTCCCTGCCCATCGCACCTCCCAAGGCCCACAAAAGGCCAATCCTGCTCCCTCCCCGGCCATGCAGCTCGCGGCCAGTTCCTGGCCGCAGTGGGACCCAGCAGCAGCGGCGGCGGCGGCGGCGAGTTAGAGGTGGTGGGCTTCTGCTGCGGCACGCTCAGCGCCAGCGACCGCCTGACAGAGGAGTCGATGGGACGTCACGAGCCTGATGGCAGCCTGCTAGCAATCCACAGCGTATGCGTGGCGGCAGCGATGCGGCGGCGCAGGGTGGCCACCCGCCTGCTGCGCGCCTACCTGCAGTTTGTGCTGGGCACCACGCCCCAGCTGGAAGAGGTGCGCTCTGGGGAGGGAGAGGGGGAGAGGCTGCTTAGAGGTATGTTGCCATGTCTCGTGCATCCCACCAACCGGGTGTCTCCTGGTGCTCGTATGTGGCTGCGCAGGTGCGACTGATCTGCAAGGAGGCGCTCATCCCGCTGTACGCGGGTGCCGGCTTCCAGATGGTCGGCCCCAGCGACGTGGTGGGTGCAGGGTGGAAGGTGGAGGCGAGGCTGACGGTCCCAGTTAGGGTTTGATCAACAGTGGCAGTAGGCATGCCTTAAGGCGCAGCACATGGCAGGCCCGATATCAGAAATGGCTGCAAATGTCTGTCCTGCAGGTTCATGGACAGGATCCGTGGTTTGAGATGCGCTGGGCACCTGATGAAGAGGACGAGGACGATGAGGCGGGCGAGGCAGCAGGCGAGCTGGGGCAGCAGCCACAGCAGCAGCCTCAGCTGAATGGCGCAGCATGACTGTGGGTGCGCCCCATTATGTATCCCAATACCCACTTGACATCACACATGTAAAATTGCAGCGGCGCCAATGCAGCACGGGTCGAGCGCCACTTGAGGTTCTTGAGCCCGTTGAGCGCGGCGGACGCAGCGCATGGCGGCACGGTGTGGTGCAGCTTAAGCGCAGCCCGCAGCGATCCAGAGTTTGTGGACCTTGCTGTTGCGATCTGTGACCAACATGTCCACGATGGCGCTGTCTTGTGCGTGCCAGCGCGCGACGCAGCCTCCTGCTTGCTCGGTGCAGGCGCAGCAGCCGCGCCAGCAGCGACGACGAGGTCCTCAGCCGTTTAGATCGACAGCCACCAAGCCAGGGGGTGGGTTTGACTGCGCCGCCGCCGGCCCTCGCCGCCGCCGCCGCTGCCCTCGGCGTGCCCTGATTTGACACATTTGTATCGTCACAGGGTCGCCATGGTCGGAGATGGTGGGTTCTGAGTCGCCCACAAAGCAGTTCCTGGAGCTGCCAGACACCGAGTTCATCTTCGTCACCGAAAACTTCCTGCCGATGGCGTCGCAGCTGCGGTGGTGCTACGAGGAGCGGTGCGCCCAGCTGGCTGCTGCTGTTGCTGTGGGCACCAGGGCGCGGTGTGTGACAGTGGCCAGGCTGCGCAAAAGTGTCAGTGAACACACCCTTCACAGCTGCCCATCGCCCATCCCCGCGATACCAACCTGGTTGCAGAATCTTGCTCGACCCACTGCGTGCGCTCACGCTGCAACCAGAGAAGGCCGCTAGCTGGAAGGTGAGTGCAGGCCAGCTGCAGTTAGCATAGTGGAGCAAGTTGCAAGCGATGTGCAGCAGCGAAAAAAAACGCATACGGGCATGCCAAAGGTGAAACGACCGCATGCCATGTGCCCAGCTGTTGCTGCCGCTCCTTCGTCTTGGCTCACTCGCAGGCGTGGGACACCATCGACCAGCTGCTGCCGGAGAAGAGCACGCTGCTGGTGGGTGCCGCACCTGCGTCCGCAAGGCTTGGCATGCAAGGCACGCTCGCCTGCCGGCCTCCGGCTGCTGCTGAGCCTGGAACGGCTCTCCAAGGCTGCTCCCATCTCCCCAGCTGCGGCCGCTCTTAGGTCACAGCTCCACTCCCCTCATCTCTGCCTGCCCCTCCCTGGGCTGCAGCGCACACCCGCCAAGCAGTTCTTCCCGCGTGATCTGTACCGCCCCCTGAAGGCGGCACTGCTCGAGTACGGCGCTCGCGAGCTGGGCTGCCTGGGCCTCTCCCCCATCTGGCTCAGGTGCAGGCGGGCGGCAGGCGCAGCCTGCGCTCTGCTCCCGATCAAGCACACACCAAGGCATGTGCTGCCTGCCTCCCTTAGGACTTTTCTTTCCATCTTGACCATCTCCCCCTCTCTGTTCCCCCCTTGTTCTCCACAGCTACTACACCAGCAGTTCCACACAATCGTGGCACTGCGCCGCGCCGCACGGCCCCTTTGCCTTCTGCCTCTCAATCACCAAGTGGGACGAGCGCCACTTCAGCGGCGGCGAGACCATGCTGCTGCAGCCAAACGTGCTGGCAACAGACGAGGTGCACTGGCCTGCCAGGCGGTTGCCTTTATCTTGGTTAATCTGCCTGACCTGGCGAGGCTCACAGCTGTGTTGCTCCCTCGTGCGCGTGCCTGCCACATTTGCACAACCTCACAAATTCCTGCCTTTTTGCTGTGCAACCGCCCCCTGCTGCTTCAGACATACCTGCTGGACCCTCGGTTCAATCAGCTGGCGGCCTGGGACGCCCGGGTGCCCTTTGGCGTGCGGCAGGTGGGCTGGGCCAAGGCAAATCGGTCCTGTCACATGGTGTCCTGCTGCTGCACCACGCGGCTGTTGGCATCAACTGGAGGGCTGTGTGTTTCCGCAACATGGTCATATTGATTTGCCCCATCATTTGCTTGCGTTTTGCCTCCAACCTTTCAGGTGGAGGGCACCGATGACCCGCTGGATGCGCGGGTGGTCCTCCATGGCTGGTTCAGCAAGCCGGCGCCCTTCTGCACAGGTGGGCAGGGCAGCCGGCCCCCTCTGCTGGAGGGCATTAGCTGATACAAGGCGATGCAACAGGAGCAGTGCAGCAGGATTGAGAGTTGGACATTGTGTCGCGCAACATCATTCACTACCTCTCGTACTAACGGCGGGGCTCCCATCCGCAGACAAGCAGGACGCGCGCCCATGCCTGCAGGCGCGCTCAGCCAGGAGGAGGCCGCCCCCGCGCTACAAGCAGCCATGGACGCAGTGCATGCCGCCCTGGCCAAGCTGCCACCGGCGGTGGGCACCGCGACGCTACGCCTGCAAGTGGCAGGCGATGGTCGCCCCGTAGGACTGCAATGGCTTTGCAACACGGTGAGGGTGGGCCGGGGCAAGACGGGTGCGACGGTCGAGCAAATTACCTCAGGCCAGCCCAGACCAAATAGGCCTGGCTGTAGGCATGCCAGTCAGGCAGATTCGGTTGCTGTCGTTGCAGTTGATGTGGCGCAGTGCTCAGCTCCTTCACCACCTCACCACTCCCCCTTCCCTACCTCTAATTGCGCAGCTGATTGCGGAGCCACAGCACCGCGGAGAGCAGCCTTGGATGGTGGTAGACGCAACCCTGTCGGCCATTGCAGAGACGTGCATGAGCATGCGCTTCCCTGCCAGCGCCGATGGCGGCAGCAGCGAGGTGACGCTCCCCTTCTGCATGCTGACGGGGCACGTCATGGCGGATGAGTGACGTGGGCATGCACAATGAATACCTCAGTTCTTAACTTGGCTCTGTGGACTGGCCTGTAATATACTCGTTTGTTGACTTTGGAAGGTGTGCAATGATACTCAGCAAGTGGGGATCAGGAAGGGCAGGACCGCGTTTTGCAAAGCAAAAGCAATACTCCACAAGAGGGAAGGCGGAGGCCAAAGTCGCTCAACATGAGAGGAACTGTAGCCATCTGTCTGCTGGGATGAGCAGGGATTCTGCCTGCGGGGAGGAGAGGCATCCTTATTAAAGAGCTGCTGTTCCAGACAAGGCGGAATGGGCGCCGGCTGGGCGTCGCGCGCAGCGCGCCAGTCTGGCAGCAGCGACCAGATGCGCAGATAGCGCTCCGAACCTTGAGGCACGCGTTGTTCCCCGTACATCTGTTCTTCGTTGTTGTTCTGCGCCTCTCCCGTCGCACCTGCCTGCGACCCGCACTGACGGTCCCACACAAACCTAGCTTGAGCACCCAAACCCGCACTGCTCTCAGCCAATTCTGCTCACAATCCTTCCCGGCGCATGGTTGCGCCGGTGCATCGGCCGCTGGGCGAGTCTGCCACCAGCCGGCACCGCCAATTCGCCAACTTTCTGTCCGTGGCCTCGTCCATCCTGGGTGGAGCCATCCTGCAAGTCTTTTTGAGCCCGCCGGCGGCCGTCACTGCAGATGCTGCTGCTGACCCCGCCGCCTTTGGGTGGTGCGCATCGCTGCATGCGTGCGCAGCATGGCAGCGTTCGTGGCAGCTCAGCTGCGTGGTGGCCTTCTGCTTTGTCATCCTGAGCATCATCGCCTGCGCAACAGCCTCGATCGCCAATAAAACCAGCATCGCGCTGGCGGCAGCCATCCTTTTCTTCTTCGCCTCCTTCTTCGCCACTGCCGTCGCCGTCCTCTCCATCGTGTTCCTCTCCTTCTCCAAAGCCACCTGCATCGCCACTGCGGCAATGCTGGTCAGCCTGCTGCTCTCCAGCGTCCTGTTTGGCAGAGAAGGCCTGGTCATGGGCCTGGATGACGTGGTGCTGGCGCCCCGCCTGTGGCGCGCCGCAGCGGCCGGCGATGCGGCGGCAGTGCGGCGCCTCATCACCTGGGGAGCCAACTCAAACTGGGGTGGGACCGTGCGTTTAAGCCCCCCTCACAACGGCAGCTCCAAGGCATACTTTCTATCTGACGTTGGTGCCATTCACGGTGAGGCAGTGTGTGTTTGAGATGGGAATTTGTTTCACCTGCTCTGCTTGTTGCTGTGCCCGATGCCCAGCCTTATTCGGCTAACCAGTGCCATCTTCACTTCCACCTGCAGATGTGACTGCGCTGCACATAGCCGCCTGCTATGGTCACCTGGAGGTTGCCCAAGAGCTGCTGCGACACAGCCCCAACATCAAACTATCAGCAAAGGACAGCCAGGGCAGCACGGCGCTCCATGTGGCAGCTTACAGTCTTGACTGTGAAATGCTGAAGCTGCTGTCGTCGCATGGCGGCGGTTGCTGGGCGGCCAACACAGATGGGTGGACCCCTCTGCTTGCCGCAATGGGTAAGGGTTGTGTGGGCCGATGGCGCAGCGGCTGAAGCCACACGGCAGACTGGTCCATACTCAAGAGCTGTCCTTCTCACCAAGCACATTCTACTTGTTGTGTGCTCACCCTTGCAGAAACCGGTGTGCCCAGCAAGCCACCTCAAAAAGCCCAGTGCGGTGAAGAGATGTGGGATGAGCATATCGATGGTGCGCGGGCACTGGCACTTGCTGCTTCGGCTGCATGCTTGCCCTGCAACCTGCTGCTATCGTTTGGCATTAACATAGCACCTGCCAACGAGCAAAGCCTCTCACTATGTCTATACTGCCTCTGCCTTGCAGAAGTAAGGATGGACACATCTCCTGGTGAGTGTGCGTGAAAGCTTGACAAGGCACTTGCTGTGCAATAGCTGTGCAGAAGCATCACAGTGGCTGTGTGATGTTGTGTGACAGCCCCTGCCAACCATCAGCCTTGCCAGATCAACCGCTCCTAGCAGCACATATGCATGCACTGCAGTATCGAGCCCTGCCTGACACTCTGTCCTCCATCTCACACTTACTGACTGCAATGCTGCAGATCCCCACAGTTGCAACAGGACAGCAGTTGTTGAGCAGCTGCTAGCTTTCCGCGCCGACGACGCCATCAATGCCATCAGCCCCAAGAGTGCTCTTACGGCACTGCAGCTGGCAATCAAGCGGAAGTGGGGCCCTATTATCTCCAGCCTGATTGACGCAGGTGACTGTGGGTTGCTGCATTTGTTGGTTTACCCAGGGCACTCCAGATCAACTGTCAAGCTGGTAGCTGGCATTCACTGAGGGACAAGAGGGCTGCCTTGCACATGCAGGAGCATCGGCCGACGTTGTTGGCACAAAGCAAACCACGCTGGGGCTGGCCTGCATCACACCAGGCGTGGAGGATAGCTTTTGCTTTGGTAACACGGTGGAGGACCTTCTGCTGAAAGGGGCCAGTGCGGACTGGCAAGGTGCGCGGCAATGTCAGGGGCGTACTGTGCATGTCGTGGGTCACCCAGCAGCCGTACGTGTTGTTTGACCGCATGGGTGCAAAAGCTTTTCATACGCAGCAGCTTGCGCTTTGTGCCAGTTCAAAGCTGGCGCCCATGTCGTTGCAACTCACTGCCCACAAATGAGCTGCCTCTTTGCTGCAGGCAACGAAGGAGAAACAGCGCTTCATGACTGCATCAACCTCCTGGCGGCAGCAGCATTCAAAAGCGCAGACCGCGAAAGCTACGCGCACATCATTGGCTGCGCTATGGTCCTCCTCGAGCAGGGCGCAAGAGTTGACTTGAAGAACAAGGACAGCGAGACGCCGCTCATGCAGGCTGTTGAAGTGCGCCATCCCCTGGGTGCTGAGCTCACCACCATGCTCCTGAACTTCTCCCCCAACCTGGACGCAACGGACCGAGTGGGCAGGACGGCACTCAACCGAGCCATCGATGTCGAAGCAACTGAAGCAGTGGCGCTCCTGCTGGCGGCTGGTGCCAACCCCAACCCGCCGCTGCCGCACGTCATGGCGCTGACCAAGAACTACATGACTCCTCTACAACAGGCCGCGGACGCCGGCTCAGTCGCCATTGCTGCGCTGCTGATTGAGCATGGCGCTGACGTCAACGCCTTCCCTCCCGTGCTGCCCAATGAAACCAAGTTGCGCACACTGGCAGACCATCTGGGGGTGGAGGACTTTGATGAGTTTGGGCATATCAACCCCAAACTGCCACCCCTGCTGCTTGCCATAAGAGGAGAACACAGTGAGATGGTCAAGCTCCTGCTTGACAATGGCGCAGACATGCTTGAGACGGGTGAGCAGGATGTGAGTGGGTGTGGCTATTGATCTTGTTAAAATTGCCTTCGGTTGATCCATTTCAGTTTCGGTTGTTCGCAGGCAATACCTACTGGGGAAAACCTCTGGGAAGATCTTCAGAAAGTGCCATGGACCGCTATGCAAAGTCAATCCTGCGACTGCTGGCCCCTGCCAATCTGAACAAGCCAAAGCGACGTGGTGAGGCATGTGGCTGCCACAATCGCGGGGGGATTCCGGGGCAAGAATGAGTAAAGTCCGCGCGGTTGGGTGCATGCTACTGGCGATAACTTCCTTTTGTGTTGCACACGGTGACAACTCTCCTTCTTCATTTCTCCTCTCAATTTCAGGGCGCCGCCGCGGCACGTGCCATGTGCGACGCCTACGGCTTGCATGTGCTGTCCGGCGTGGGGCAGGTGCGGCCTGCCGCTTTCCTGTTTTGCTGTTGTTGCACAGCTTTGAGTATGCTACCAACTTTGACCACTAGTGCTGCTTTTGCTTTCTGCAGGCAAGCAGGGCGCTGGTGGAGAGGCACAACGGGAGCAGGTTGCCCAGCACCAAGGTAGGCAAATGCATCCCCAAGGCACGCACCTTAGTGTTGCTTTCGGCCCACCCGCATCATTTCACGTGACAGCAAGCTTGCATTCTATTTTTGTGCAGTGATTGACATTCCAGGAGAGCTGCAGGCGCAGCCCTGCCAGCAGCAGCAAGTTCGGCTCTCGGTGCTTGCAAAGCTAGCCCAAGCGGCTGGCCGGCTGATGCAGCCATTCCGCAACAGCAGCAGCGGGGAGCCCACACCGCCCCTGTCGCCTCAGCCTTCGCAAAACCAGCGTGAGTTTTCTGTTTGTAGAAAAGGGGGGGCATGGCGGGATGGTATGGCAGCGGGGTACTGAGCACACCAGTTGCCAACAAGGCGCTCCCTCCCTTCGCCTGCAGGCGCCCCACTCTCGCCTACTTCCTCGGCTGGCTCTGCTGTCAAATAGGCCCGCTGAATTGGAGCCCCTTCGTTAGCTGGCAGACTTGCTATCCCCCACACACCGTTTCTTGCTGATGCTCATTCTTCTGCGTAACCCTCTTCCTGTGCTGTGGCTGATACCATCCCTGGCGCTGGCTCCTGCATCCATCCGCGTGCCAGACCTGCTCGCACTAGAAGGCAGTGCTGCCTTCCATGCTCAACATTGACTTCCCTTTGCTATGGCTGTGCCGTCCCTGTCACGTGGAGTTACCTGACACCATCTTGTGCTGCCCTGCAGATTCCACCATCCCCATCCGCACATCTAAGCTTGCCAAACGTGGACCGACTGCTTGCCTCCCCCAGCACGTTTGGCACCCATCGCCTGCTGCCTTTCTCTGTACATGCACACATTTGTAAATATTCCATGATTCATTGTTGATTCGACCTTGTACTGGTCCGCTTGGTCACAATCACAACTGGTTCCTGCTCTGGGCTTGTTTATGTGCGGAGGCGACGCCCTCGCCCACCCTCTTGCCCTGCCGCCACCGACCTGCGGGGCTCATGCATGTTCAGCCATCCCGGTCAGGCAGCTTTCAATTGTGACCTACGCTGATCTCTTGGCGGTTTCAGCGCGCCAAACCATGCAGGCGGCACTGCACCCGGCGGCCCCGACTTGCAGCGGGCGACACCAGCAACAGCGGCACTTCATTTCGCCAACATACACACGCCAACAACCCAAAATTTCGGTGGCAGCAGCAGCAGAGGCCGCGGCGCCAGGCGGGGCGGCAGCCCCGCAGGCGGCGGCAGCGGCAGCACCGCAGGCAGCAGAAGCCGCAGCTGGTTCCGACTCTGATGACGATTTCCTAGAGCTTCCAGAGGCGGTGCACAGCATGGCTGTGCCAGACTTCAACCCAGACCTGGTGCCACAGCTGCGGAAGCACTTTGACACTCGGTGCGACAGGGTGATGGCAGGGAAGGGGCAGTGGCACTGACAAGTGGCCACAAAGCCAGCGGGAACGGCAGCAGGTTTCTTGCTGCCAGGTTTCTCTGGTTTCTCGCTCCCAATCACCAGCACCTGCTGCCCATCAGCATTATCACCCCCTGCCTGCAGGCTGGGCGACCCGCTGAGCACCAGCGTGGACCGCTTCTGCTGGGACTGGTGGCACGTTCCTGGCCAGTACACGCTGCTGCGCACGCCGGCCGAGGCCTTCTTCCCTGCTGACCTGTACGACCAGCTGGAGGATGCGCTCATTACCTATGGGGAGCGGGAGCTGGGCTGCCGCGGCATCTCCCCCATCTGGCTCAGGTGGGCCTGGGCAGCAGTCAGGGCGGAGCAGGGGGCCGCATAGCAGGGGTTGTGCGGCAGCCATCGTCTTGTGCAGGCGGGCATCAGGCGGCGGCTCCCTGAGTAGCCTCCACATGGGCTGCCGCAGCAGCTCTGTGCCTGAGTAGCCTGTTTACCGACCCACCCGCCCGCCCTGCAGCTGCTACGTGAGCGGCTGCCACCAGGGGCTGCACGCGGATGCGCCGCACGGCCCCTTTGCCTTTGTCCTGTCCCTGACCAACTGGGAGGGGCGGCGCTTCAGCGGCGGCGAAACCATGCTGCTGCAGCCGCACGTGCTGGACTACTGGCGCCGCTTTGACAGCGGGGTGGGCACCGAGCTGCCGCAGCTGACGACGCTCATCCCGCCGCGGCTTGGGCAGCTGACGGTGTTTGACGGCCGCATCCCGCATGGCGTGCAGCCGGTGAGCCTGGCAAAGGCTGGGAGCTGGTGGCTGACGCAGGCGCACATGCTGATTCTCGGACAACTGCCAGGATGTATGTGCCTGTGCCCTGATCTCACCACTTTCGTGCATTGACCGTGTGTATTCGGCTGAGCGCAGGTGTCGGGCACCATGGACCCGCGGGAGGGGCGCATCGTGCTGCACGGCTGGTTCACCTCGCCCTCGCCCTTCTTCTCAGGTGGGCAGCAGTGTGCCGCGTCTGCTGCGCTGCACAGGCAGCCCCTGCGGCAGCCCACCCTGCTACCCACACTTTGCTGTTGCAGGGTCGCTGGGCGAGGAGGAGGCCACGCCCGCCCTCAACGCCTGCCTGGACGCGCTGTACGCTGCGCTGGGGGAGCTGCCGCCTGTGGTGGGCACTGTGACGCTGCGGCTTGAAGTGGCGGCCGGAGGCAAAGTTTCCGGCCTGCAGTGGCTTACAAACACGCTGGTGGCTCGGCCCCAGGGTGTCCAGCCGGGCGATGAGCCTTGGGAAGCGGTGGATGCGAGCTTGGCTTGCATCGCAGAGTACTGCTTGGCGGCGAAGTTTCCTTCCAGTGATGGGCTCACTGCCATCACGCTGCCCTTTGTTTTTGAGTGAGCAGGTTTGCGATCTTTGGTGTCCATTGCAGCCTCCACTGCTCTTGTGAATTGCGCCTGCAAGGCCATCAAGGCAAGCAGTGAACTGCTCAGGACGCAGAATGTTAAGCGAGGCTGGCAAAATTGAAGGGTGACAGCAAAATCTCTCAATTAATACATCAACTTTGAGCCTGGGCGAGATTTTCAGGTGCACCATGCGGCGCCACCCCAGCCGGCACCCACGCCGGGCCCAGCAGGGCTGGCCATGTGCAGGTGCACATGCAGCCCGGCTGCTCTGGAGGACGTGTACGTGCCCTTGATTTCTTGATCGGCGCCTCGATCAGCCAGCGGGGGCCGCAAAGGGGCGGCACCAATGGCTCGCAGCGGCCTCAGGCTGCTGCTGGCGCTGTGCCTGGTGCTGGCGATCAGCGGCAGCGATGATGGCGATGCTACGAGGGTGAGCAGGGGCGTCCCTTGCGCTGCGCAGATCGCCTTAGCGGGCTTTCCCGCCCCCTGCACGCCCAGCAGAGCTGCAGCAGAGCCCATGGCTATCTGTCGTAGCCGATGGCGCGGGCAGGCCGGCTGCCGTGCAGGCTGCCACCCGCAGGCGGTGTGACGGTGGTGCCGCCGGCCTGCGGCTGGGTCTCGGGGTTGGCAGCCTGTGACACCGGCGGCATGCTCTTCTCCCCGCCCCTGCAGATTGCCCGCGTGCAGTCGCTGCAGCGCGTCGGCCTGATTGAGCTGGACGCCAAGAGCGTGAAGGAGGTGCTGGTGGGCAAGTCACGGCCCTACTCCGTCTTCATCATCGCAGGTGCAGGGGGGAGGGTGAAAGATGAGGGCTGTATGTGCAGCGATAGATGGAGTGGTTGGGGATATATTATACAGAATACAAGGGCCAGACTTGTGTGGCCACTGGTACACATTCTGCTGCTTGCGCCGCAGCTGCTGCGGCCATTTTCGTGGGCCACTTCTTACCCGCCTGTTCAGCTGCTGCAACGCCATGCTGTATCACTTATGAACACTGCTGCTGCTTCTCTTCCACAGACGCCAAGGATCTGCGCAGCTCCAGCAAGTTGAAGCTGGGCCAGGTGGGGGCAGGGAGTGGGGCGCCGCCGATGCGCACCGGCCTTGCAGCAGCCAGTCCTAGTTTCCCAGCTCCGCGCACATGCTTGTCCTGCCCTGATTCACAGCATGTATGCTGCAGGTTTAGTGTGCTGCTGAGTGCCTTCTGCCGCTGCTTGCTGCCCGCCCCGCTTTACCCAGGTGGTGGCCGACTTCCGGCTGGCCGCCAAGACGTATGCGGCCACGCACCGCGGCCAGCCCGCCGCCGGCGCTGTCGTCTTTGCGCGCATGGAGTTCTCCAAAGTGAAGGAGCTGTTCGGCAGGTAGGTGCACCGTTAGCGTCTGGGTTGCAGTCATGGTGCGGCTTGCGGTCATGCTCATGATGATCAGGCGTTGCCGGCGCTGCGTGCATCGACGGCTGCCATGACTGGCGCAGGTTTGCACGGCATGTTGCGCCCTGCCTACCTGCCTGCCTGCCTGCTGGCCACCTAGCTCGCGCTCTTACCCTTCATCGCCTCCCCTCCCCCTTCTGCACCCCTGCAGGCTGGGAGTGCAGTCGCTGCCCTACCTGGCGCGTGTGCCGCCTGGTCTGGCCATCAGCGAGGGCGGCGCCATCACGCTGCCTAAAGAGGAGCTGCTCAGCCCCGCCTCCTACCCTTGGTGAGAATGAGTTCAAGTTTACCACAGGAGCCGTGCAGAGCATGGCGGCATGGGTGTGGAGTAATTGTTCTGCAGCTAGCAGGATGCGCCCTGCAGAGTTCAGCATGGTGTTTGTGCTGGGCCGCCTAGCATGGTGCACACCTGCCCGCTGCTTAGTGGTTCAAATGGATTGCCTTGCACCTGCTGCCCCACTGCTGCGCAGGACCGCCGAGGCCATTGCCGAGTTTGTGACGGAGCGCAGCGGGCTGCCCGTGGGCAAGATTGAGCGCACCCCGCTCATCTCCGCTCGGTGAGGCGGCACTTGGGCATGCGCTGGTCTGGACCATTGTAGGAGCTCTGGATCATTCCCTGTTGTTCTCCCAGCTGTGCTTGGAGCACCTGGCCCGGCTGGGCCCACACAGCAGTTGCACACCATGCCCTCCCCACCACTGTCTGCCCTCCCCCCGGCAGGCTCATGCCTGTGGTGTCTCTGGCGGTGCTGGGCGGCGTGGGCAGCGTGGGCTACAAGCTGTACTACGCGCCCTTCATGCGCCACCAGGCGCTGTACGCCGCCGGCGCGCTCGTCATCTACTGGTTCTCGGTGTCGGGTGGGTGGAGTAGGGAGGGATATGGTGCTGGATGTTTGGATCGTGCTGGCTGGGTGTGGGTGGCACAATTTGGCGAAGGGCTGGTCAGCCTAGGTGTGAGCCAATTGTGCCATGTGCTGAAATGGGACCGACTGCCCTGAGCACCCACCATCCGTCACCTCTCCCTGCTCACGACGCACACCCTGGCACCCCTCCCCCCTTAGGCGGCATGTTCAACATCATCCGCGGCGTGCCGCTCGTGGGCTACGACGCGCGCAAGCGCCAGGCCATGCTCTTCATGGCGGGGCAGGGTGGGCTGTGGGGTCGGCGGTTGAGTTTGAGGCGGCGGGTTAGGTCGCTGTTGCTTGCACTGCGACGGTTGCCGCTGCATGGCCAAGCAAGCCAACCTTCCAGCTTCCACTGGCTAGCCTTGCTCGACCGACCCCACCACCGCCGGCACTTGCTCACGCATCTGCCGACGCTTGTGTCCCTCCTCGCCCCTCTCCCTGCAGGCCAGCTGGGCGCCGAGGGCTTCATCATGGGCTCCCTGTACACGCTGGTGGGCCTGGCGGTGGCCGGACTCATCTTCATTGTGCCCAAGGTGCGGGGGAGGGGCTTGAGCAGCTGCTGATCGTTGTTTGCATCGCTGCAAGGGTGTACGTTTGGTGTAACCTGCAAGCTGCTATGTCACAGCCTGCCTGGCCAGAACCAAGTTCGTGTACTCCTCTCGGTGCCCCATCACAGGTCAAGGATGCTCAGGTGCGGCGCTACGCTGCCTACGGCCTGCTGGCGCTGGGCGTGCTGGCCTTCCGGTCAGTGACCGCCAACCACCTGTGGAAGACGGGCATGCGCACGCACTGGTACTGGCCCTGAAACCGGCCAGCGGAGTGCCAGCCTTTTCTCTTCTTAGTCGGCCTGCCTGGCTTTCAGCCGGCCGCAGCGCGCAGCGATGCGCCAAGCAAAGTTACACATTTCCGTCTGTACGAATCACCAATGTAAGCAGCACGTGAACTACTGGAGTCCAGGTACTTGCAGCTCTGGCATGCTGGGCAAACAAAGTTGAAGTCGGCCCTCGGCAACGCGCTGCCGCCGCTGCCGCCAGCACGGGCTGCGCTGGCCAGACCCTAACGCCTGCGACTCCTGCCGCGCTCCTGGCCCTGTCCTGCATTGTGCCAAACGCTCTGAACCATTCCTAGCCCCTGCAGCACGCGCACAGGCTTCTGCCCGGCACCGCCCGCTCCCAGCGCCACTCCCTTTGCGTCATCGTGATCTGCGCTACGTATACACAATGGCAATGCAGCGCGCCGCTCAGCGAGCGTCCGAGTTGCTTGGCAGCACGGCCCACAGGCTTCAGCAGCTGCGCGGCGCCAAGTCCGTGACCACGAAGCTCACCGTGGAGATGCTGGAGGCACGATGCCACAGCGCCATGCCCCGATTGCCCTGCTCGCTTGCCGCCGCCGCTCCTGCCGCCCCTGCCCGCTGCCGCCGCCACGTCGAGGTTCGGCTGGCCTGCTTGCTGACCTGAGGCACCTGTGATGCTGCTGCAGGATGTGGAGGGCATCGGAGCAGCTGGCGCACAGGCGCGGGTGAACCACGGCTACGCCCGCAACTTCTTGGTGCCCAACAAGCTAGCGCGCGTGGTGCCGCGGCCGCGGCGCGGCGCAGCGGCAGCGGCAGCTGCCGAGGCAGCAGCGGCAGCACCACGCAGCGCGCCCGGCGAGCCGACGCTGGAGCGGCAGCAGCAGCAGTTTGACAAGCTGATGAAGACGCTGACGGGCAGCACGCTGGTGAGGGTGCTGCGCGATAGTGGTGGCAGGGCAGCGCGGTTGCATGACATGGCACACATGGATGCTGTAGCTGGGTTCAGCAGTCGATCATGGCACTCAATGATGTGCCACTCATTGATTGACAGACGTGGGCATGCTGGCTGTGGGCATGGGTTGTTCGCAGGCCTGCTGCCCTGCGCTGATGCCGTGGCCTCGCATTGGGTCATTCATGTGCCCCCTGCTGGTGCGATGATCTGCCGCAGCCTGACTATGCTGTTGTGTTCCTGCTCATTCCTGCCAAGCAGATGCTGAAGCGGCGCACGCTGGACGGCAAGAGGCTGGAGATGCCACTGGCTGCGCAGGACGTTGCGGGTGCGCCGCTGCTCTCCGCCCCTGACGCCAAGCTGTGTGGCTGTTGGCAGCTTAACTGCTTGACAGAAACTGCACTGGTTTGTGAAAATGCAGGCGGTGCCCCCACGGGGCTCCGAATGTTCCTTGGGGGCAGCCCATCAGTCTCACCAGCTTGCTCCCAACCTCCCAGCCAACCGCCCCCTTTCTTACTGCCCACCCACGCCCCGCTGCAGACGCGGTGGCCAAGCAGCTGCGGATACGCATGTTGCCTGAGCTGGTGGACCTGGGTGGCGAGAAGCTGGCCACGGTGGGGGAGTACCGCCTGCCGCTCAAGATGGTGCTGCCCAGCGGCGACCGCGTCGCGCTCGACCTCACGGTCGCCTCCACGTGAGGGGCGGCGCCGGCAAGGCTGGCGGCTTGGAACTGCAAGTTTGATGCCAGCATAGCCAAGCTATGCATGCAGGAGATCCCCTCTGTAATCAGCTCTGCTCTGTGAGCAGCACAACAGTGTCTGTGAGCAACGGTCGACGGGCCAGCGAGCGGGCGGGCGGCGGTGGCGCAGGGCAGCGCGGCAGGGCGCCGCTACCCTTGCTAACAATTCGGAGGCACTTGCTGGAGCGTTTGCGCCCTGTAAGGGCCTCTGGAGTGCCGCTCCCAAACGCCACCCTGCATTTTCACCATGCAGGGGCTGCATGAGCTTCCATGCGCTGCTGGGACCCGCTCTAGCGCAGTTTTCAGGCAGATTGGCGTGCCCAGGGGTTGCGTCAGCCCTGTTCGCGAGGGCCCCGACCGCCCCAGCTCCCACCGCTTCTGGCCCCGCCGCTCGCTCAGGCGCGGCGAGCCAAGATGGCGGAGCCGCATCACGACGATGCTGAGATTGCGAGGCTGCTGGTGAGCTAGCCAGCCGGCTCAGCCCAAATCGCTTGGTCTGGCTGCTTGGTACGGGCGCCGCGGGCCCTCAGGCGTGCTGCGGGGCGCGATCAGCCGCCGGGCCGCCCCGCCGCGCGCCTGCCAGACCCCGCCGGCCCGCCGCCTCTCGCCGCCGCCGCCTGCTGTGAGACCCTGCTTGCCGCTTCTTGGTCCGCAGGCCACGGAGAACCCGGAGCAGTACTACGACTATGCATACGGCGGGGAGGAGGAGGAGGAGGCCGAGGACGATGACAGCGATGACCCCGACTACGGCAGCGAGGGCAAGAAGGGAGGCAAGAAGAAAGGTGCGCGGCAGGCACAGGCGGGAGGCAGGAGGCTTGAAGGCAGCTGCGGCAGGTTTCTGCTGCACGCTATTGTGGCCCTGCAGCGAGGCGCCTTGACCAACTGACGGCCAACTGCTGCCATGCCGCTGCAGGCAAGAAGAAGAAGGCCGAGGAGGCGGCAGCAGCAGCAGCGGCCCCCGTCCTCCCCTTCATCCCGCCCGTGTTCCCAGGTGTGGACCCCGCCCAGGCAGCAGCAGCAGCGGCGGCAGCAGCAGCAGCAGCCTATGGCATGGCCGGCGTAGTGCCTCCTGCAGCGGCCGAGGGTGAGGTGGCCGGCGAGGCGGCCACTGCCGCTGGAGCGGGGGAGGCGGCAGCACCCGCAGCGGCAGCAGAGGGCGATGCCGCTGCTGCCGTTGATGCCGCCAACGCCGAGGCGGCAGCTGCGACCGCGGCGGCAGCCGCGGCGGCTGCCATGCCGCTGGCGGGGCTGCCGGGCATGCTGCCCGGCATGCCGGGCATGCCTGCACTCACGCCCGAGCAAATCCAGGCGGCACTGATGCAGCAGCAGGCGATGCTGGCGGCCATGGCCAGCGGGCAGCTGACGGGCATGACCCCCGAGCAGATGGCCATGATGGGGCTGCCCTTCATGGGAATGCCCTTCATGGGTGCACCCGGAGTCATGCCCAAGGGAGGCCTGTCGGGCGGCAAGGGCTCCTCACGCGATGAGGACGATGAATACACCGCCACGGGGCGCCGCAAGCGCAAGGACACGGGTGAGACCGACCTGCTGGCAGGCAGGCCGCCTTGACTCCTGCCTGCTGGCACGCCTTGATTCCTGCTTGTTGGCATGCCCTGGCCGCTTCCCAGCTCTTGCTGCCCAGATGGCATGACTCTGCCCCCGGGTGCTTGCCAGCTGTGCCACCTGCATGCACCCACCCGTTACCCACCATGCCGCAACCTGCCGTGCCCCTGCGCAGGCAAGACGCGGGCGCAGTCGCGCAGCTGGACGGATGACGAGGAGCGGCTGTTCCTGGAGGCGCTGCAGCTGTACGGCCGGTGAGCGCCTGCTGCTGTACTGCGCTGTATGGGAGGAGCCTCGGTGCTGCCCTGTTGTAGGGGGGCAGCTGGATGCACTGGCTGGCTGGCAAGGGTGGAACTACGCCTGCCACGCACTGCCTCATGTGACGGCACCATGTGCCCACCTGCAATGTGCAGCGACTGGAAGCGGTGCGCGGAGCATGTGGGCACGCGCGACCACCGCGCCTTCACCAGCCACGCCCAGGTGCGGAGGCCAGCAGGCGCTGTTGACGTATAGAGAGTTGGGGTGTGCCTGGCAGCATGGCTCGTTGCCTTGGACGGGTGGTTCTGCTTGTTTGCTGCTTCTCCCCTCAACCCTCCTCCCTCAACCCTCGTTCCCTGGCCCCACCCCACCCCCCTCCCCACCAAGCAGAAGCACTTCATCAAGCTGCTGCTCAAGGGCGAGGAGCTGCCCGACAAGGTGGCGGAGAGTGGGCGCGGCTACACGCTCTCAGGTGAGTTTTGGCCTTGATTGAAAACTTGCCCTGCCATCGGTCTGCCTGCTCCACTCGGCGGGTGCATGGTCCATGGAGGGCTTGGCTTGTTCATGGCATGGACAGTCTGTCCTTGCTACTTGGCCAGCTGCTCACTCTGTCTGCCGCTCGCTGCCCGCCCGCTGCTCCCGCCAGGCAAGCCGCTGGATCCCAACTCGGCGGCAGCGCGCGCCTACGGCCTCAAGCCCGACCTTTTCCACCGTGAGTTGCTTGAGCACATTGGTTTAGGAGACTGAGAAGCTTACGAGCATGTTTGCCGCGGCTTGCCCCAGTGTGCATCCGCCTTCCATTGCTACCCCTGCCTGTGAGCCGCTACACACCTTACCCGCCTCCTACCTCTTTGCCCTGCCTGCCGCCTTGCAGGCATCTGCGGCACCGGCAAGTTGATTGTGGGCATCCATGTGACCACCACCGAGATGACGGATGGCCCGCCGCCGCAGATCCAGGTGCGGGCGGGCTGCCGGGCGCAGCTGGGCAGTACGCAATGATCATGTGCTGCTTGCAATGACCATCACAGTTGGCTGCATGTGTTGTTGGCCCCAGTGCAACTGCCTTGTGTTACAGCTGCCACCCCTGCCCCCTTGCCCTGCGCAGCGGTCGGGCAAGAGCAAGACGCCGTCCACCGGCGGCGGCGGCGGCGGCGGCAAGCGGCAGCGGCGCGGCAAGGGTGCCACCGAATACACGAGCGGGCAGGAGACTGAGGAGGAGGACGAGGAGGCGTTCCTGGCCTCGGTGAGGGCTGGGGGGAGGGGTGTGTGCCGGTGTGGCGGGGGACGCCGCCAGCTGGGCAGCACACTAGAGCAGCGCTGCAGAAAACGCTTGCAGAATATAGTTGGCACGCCTCAAATACAGCTCCAGCCAATTAACACCATTTTATGCACTGGTGTGCCGGTGGCCTGGTGCTGACTGCTAGCCCCCTTCACCCCCGGCTGCCCCGCCCGCAGGTGCAGCAGCAGGCGGAGGTGACTGACTACGTGCGCAACCGCCCGCGGCGGCAGGCAAGCCGGGGCATGTGTGTTTGCTGTGGGATGCCTCTTGCATATGGCATTTGCGTGGCCTGTGCAAGCCTGCGTTGCAGCATTCCAGTGTCAACACTGCAAATCCACAGTGGGACGCCACACCAAGTGCCTGCCGGCTGACCAGCACTGCCAATCCCATGTTCACTGCTTCTGCTCCCACAGGTGGGCCGGCGCACCCACATGGGCGACACCACCGAGTCCACCGACCTCACCGAGCTGTCCGAGTTTGTGGGGCCGCCGGGGTCGGGGGCGGCCAACGCGCAGGTGCGCCCCCTCACTCGCGAGGCCAGAGGGGCTGGCCGCAGGGTTTTGAGAGGGCAGGGTTGCGTGTGGCGGCTGGGGTCCCAGCAGCAGGCATGGCTGGATGGGACCGTATCCGCTTCCCTTGAGCTCACCCTCCCCTGCCCCCGCCCTGTCCTCCCCGCAGCCCTTCCAAGTGCACATCGACAAGCAGGCGCTGTTGGTCATGGACTTCCACGCGCACCTGAGGTGCGCCCCGCCGCCTCCCAGCTGGGTGTCTTGTGCCGCCGCCAACTGCTCGCCAGGCCGCTTGTTCATGCGGGTGCCCTCATGCAGCTGCCTGTTTTTGGCGCTCTCGCCAACCACCTGCCACCCTCCAGTCTTCACTCGCCCTCCCTTGCTCCCCTCCAACCCCCTCCTCCTTATCCTCCCCTCTACCCGCCCATCCCCCCCGCCGCAGCCGCTGCGAGATCATCGGCCTGCTGGGCGGCGCCTTCAACGCGGAGCAGCGGGTGCTGGAGATCCGGGAGGCATACCCCTGCCGCCGCGCCGAGGGGCAGGCCTCGGGTGAGGCTTCTGGGATGGGCTGTAGAGAGTGCCTTGGGCATCTGCTTGCACGCTTGCCATGCATCATCCGACTCCATCACTGCGTGCCCAGCCCCCTCCAGCCGTGCTCCAGCCCCCTCCCGGCTGCCACCCGCCCACTCACTCCGCACCCCTTGCCCCTCCACGCCCCTGTCCAGGCACCAGCGTGGAGCTGGATGCTGAGAGCCAGGTGGAGGTGGCGCAGCTGATGGAGGACCGCGGCCAGGTGGTGGTGGGCTGGTACCACTCCCACCCCGTCTTCGAGGCGCGGCCCAGCCAGAAGGGTGCGTGGTGGGGCCTGGCGGTGGGGCCTGGCGGTGGCTATGTGGGGAGCATGTCCTGCTGCACATGGCAGCTTCATGCTGGGGAGGTGCTCTTCCCCCAGTCATGTGCAACACTTGCCTGCCTGTCCCCGCACATGTTGCCGCTCCCAACCACTGGCTGCCGTCCCTCCCAGCGCTCACTTTCCGCCTCTCACCCTACGCTCCTTCCTCCCCTCCCCTCCCCTCCCCTCCCCTCCCGCTCCCCCCGCAGACAACGAGAACCAGCGCAACTACCAGGCGCTGTACCGCGACCCCAACAGCAGCCTGGAGCCGTGGGTGGGCGCCATCGTGGGGCCCTACCACCAGGGCCTGGAGTCGCCGGTGAGTCGAGCACTGCTGTGTGGGCTGTGGTGCAGGCAGCTGGTGTGAATGGGGTGCCTGCGTCCGGGCATGCGTGATGGGGTGCAGCCTGGGCAGTGGCCACTCCAACAGCCACACGCAGCGCTTGTTTTGTTGACCCGCTGGCTGGCAACCCCACTGGACCGCCCTGAGCTCCCACCCACCGCTCTGCCGCACCCTTCCCCTGTCCCCGCAGAGCTCCCAGGTGCAGCTGTTTGTGGTGCGCAACATCAACGGCCAGCTGCAGCCCTTCAACGTGCGGGCGGTGACCACCGGGGAGGCGGAGCTGCCCACCCCCAACACCGAGATGGCCATCGCAATGTGAGGATAGATAGAAGAGTGAGGGGGCAGCTGGCAGGGTGCCTGCCACCTGGCTGCAAAACGTGCTATTTGCTTGGAGCACGTGCGCCTCATCATGCAGGCAGCCCCCTGCATTCCCATCTGCCACACCTGCCCACCCGCCGCACTCCATTCTCCCCCCCTTCTCATAGGGCGCTGGACCAGCTGGAGGAGGGCGCGGGCCGCGTGGACCTCAGCGAGCAGTGGCGCCCGTACTCGCGCCTGCGCGCGCAGCAGCCCGAGGGCCCGCCCCTCACCAAGATCCAGAAGCTGCGGGAGAGCCTGGCGGCGCACCTGCCCGCGGCGCAGCACCCCGTGGAGGTGGCCTCCTTCCTGGACCGCGTGCAGCAGCAGATTGCGCAGCGCTGGCGCGTCAGCCTGCCTGCGCCGCCGCCCGTCATGCCCACCCTGCCCGGCATGCTGCCCGGGGGCTTCCCCGCCGCAGCCTTCCCCGCGGCCGCCTTCCCCGCCCTGCAGCTGCCCAGCGACCCCCAGCAGGCCGCGGCGCTGGCGGCGCAGCAGGCGGCGCTGGCGCAGCAGGCGGCGGCGGGCATGCTGCCCATGATGGGCCTGCCAGGCATGCTGACCATTCCAGGCACCGAGGCGGCCATGCAGCTGCCAGGAGTCGAGGCGATGGCCGTGCCGGGAGCAGAGGCGGCCATGGCCGTGCCAGGAGCGGAGGCGGCGATGGCGGTGCCGGGTGCAGAGGCAGGGGCGGAGGTGAAGCAGGAGGGCGAGCAGCCCAAGATTGAGGAGGGGCAGCAGCCAGCAGCCGCGGTGGCTGACGCAGCTAGCGGCCAGCCAGCCGCGGCGGACGCATACACAGCCTGACTTGTTTTGTTTTGACCAGCAGCATAGCATGCTTTGCAACCAAAACCCATCCATGCACTCCCACTGCTTGCGGATGCTACCATCACAGACGCATGTCACCATTCAACAGGATTCAACAGGAAGGAGAGGGGGAAGGGGAGACGAAAGACAGAGACGGGTCATGTGCAATCAAGCAGCACGGCTGTGTGCCTTGTGGAGGGGGGCGGTTGCACCATGCAGACAAGCACAGCGGACGCAATCCAAAGAGGATGCAGCATGGAATCAAATTGGGGACAGTGCTTTTGTTCAGGTGCATTCAGTGTGTGTGGCAAGTCGTCGAGCGTTTGGCAATCAGGCGAGGCACTCAGCGGTCGCCGGCGGCGGCCGCCTGCACATCCCGGTCAGAATCAGCTGCAAGCGCCGCTAGCGACTCCTCGACCTTGGGGGTGCACGCCACCAGTGCTGGCTGCTGCCGCCTCAGCGCCGCCAGCAGCCGCGCCACCGCCAAGCGCACATTGGGGACCGGATCAGCGGCCAGCGCAACCGCGCCTTCCAGCAGCCCCTGGGTGATGCCGCTCTGCACCACAGCCTCCGGCAGCGGCGGCCAGCTGGGCTCCGCGGCCGGCTGCGCCTGCTCAGCGGCGGCGGATCCAGGCCTGCCTGGGGATGCTGCCACCGCAGCCGCCACAGCGCTGGCCAGCGGGCTGCCCCCCGCAGGCTGCGGCATGTGCGGCCCCTGCCGCGGCGAGGCTGGTGCCGACGCCGGCGCCGGCTGCGGCAGCAGCAGCGCTGCGCAGAAGACAAGGTACGTCTGGCGAGAGCGGTGGCCGCCGCTGCGCCGCAGCTCCACCAGGTGCTGCACAATCTGCTGCGCCACTGCCCCGGGGTTGCCGGGCAGCGGCACCGCGTGCTGCTCCAGCTCATCTGGATCATCGCCCTCTGCAGGCTGACCGCCCTGCTGCTGCTGCTCCTGCCCAGCTTCCGGCTGCCGCCCCTCCGCCTGCTCTTCCTCCGGCTGCTGCTGCCCCTGCTCCTCCTGCTGGCCGTCTTCCGCACCTCTCGTCTGCTCATCTGCCTGCTGCCGCGCTTCCTGCTGGCCTGCAGAGACCTGCACCGCTGCTAGCGCTGCACCGCCTGCATCGCCGCCATCCTGCTGCTCCTTGCCGGCTGGAGGCTGCGCCGCGCTGCCGCCCTGCTCGCCGTGCTCTCCCATCTCTGACAGCAGGCTGCGCAGCATGCAGCCCAGCTGGGCGGCGGCGGCCTCCCGCACCGCGGCCACTGGGTCCTCACACAAGCGCAGCGTGGCGGGCAGCAGCACCTCTGCCAGCCCCTGGCGCTCCAGCAGCGCGGCAATGCCCGCCAGCTGCTCCGCAATGAGCAGGCGCATGCGCCACTGCCCGCAGCTGCTGCCGTCCTCCGGGTGGATGTGGGACAGGAAGGCCAGCTGGGGCAGGCGGCCGTGCGGCGGCAGCGCCGCCAGAAGGGCCAGGATGTTGATGGCCAGCGCGTCCGCCACCGCCTGGCTGTCGTCGGCTGACAGCCGCTGCACAGCAGGGTGGGCGGGAGGGAGGAGGGAGGAGTAGGTTCAGCATGCGGCACCTTGGTGGCAGGCAAGCAGGCATAAGCTCGCCACCTTACACGCTGGCCAGTGCAATGCACGCCGTACAGCCCGCTCCAACAGGCCGCCCGCAGGGCCGGCTGCAAGCTGCACACACACAGCCCGCTCCAGCGGCAAAATGAGAGCCGAGCAAGCACCCATCTGCACCCCAGCCGAGCAAGCACCCAGCTGCACCCACCTCCACCAACGCCAGCAGGTCATCATCCACGCGCTGCGGCCCCAGCATGCCCAGCACCTCATGCAGGCGCTCAGCCAGTGTGACGCGCACGCTCACATACTCGCTGGCCACAAGCGCGGCCAGCAGCTCCCTGCGGCGCAGGCGGCGGTAGTGGGCGGCAAAGGGCGTGTCCACTCTTTTGCAAGGCAGCTTGCAAGGCAAAAAAGGCACCTAAGGGCCGCACGTCCAGCAGACTGAGAAAGGTGACGATATTTGGCTGGCACTGCGCATGGCGGGCGAGGCGGCGGCTGGGAGTGCCGGCTGCCCAGCTTGCATGCATCCGGGCAGCGCCACCACCTCTGCTCCGTTAATCACCCAGGGCCGCACCTGAGCTGCGGCCAGCGCTCCACTCCCAGGTTGCCCAGCACACATGGCAGGTAGCGCGCGCTCGCTTCCGTCAGGGTCACAGGCCCAGAGGCCGCTTGCAGGAAGCAGTCCAGCAGCGCTGCACACAGAGGGAATGGGCGAGGGCGGCTTTGGTGGAAGGTGGCGCAAGGCGTGGGCTGCTGGGGACTGCCTGGCAAGTGAGACGCACGGTGTGCATGAACGCAGCCAGCCATGAGCAGGCCAGGATGGCGGCAGGCTGGGCCAAGAACAGCAGGCCATGCTGCACCCACCGTCGGGGCAGTCCTCTGGGTGGATGATGGTCAGCAGCGGCCCCGCCTGCTGCCGCGCCGCGGCTTTTGCCCAGGCGGACACATCCCCCACCAGCGCCTCCCACAGCGGCAGCAGGCGGTCGCGAACAGCCTCTCGTGGCAGCTGCTGCGCCAGCATAGACAGCTCCAAGGCGCAGCCCTGGCGCACCGACCACACCTGCATGTGAGGGGCATGGGAAGAGGCAGGTGAGGGAGGGTGCAGGGAGCATGGCAGGCTCATCGCAAGGCAGCACAGCGCATAAGCATTTCACAAGCAGCCATCTCCCCACCAGCCACTGGCACGCACCGTGTCGCCGCACAGCTCTGCAAACGCTGACATGAGGGGGCCGCAGCGCGCCTCGAACGGCAGGCAGCCCGCCAGCTGCACCAGTCCCTTGACCGAGTGCTGTGAGGAGGGAGGAGGGCGGTGAGGTTGGGTGGGGGCTTGCAAGCAGAGTACTGAATACGAGGTGTGGCAGAGGCATGAGACAATCACATAAAATGCTGCTCTTGTTGCAGCTGAGCTGGTATCCCTTGATGTTTTGCAGCAGCAGCGCCAAGCAGCCGCACACAAGGTCCATACCCTCACACAGCCTCACCGCGCGGATGTTGTAGTCCCGGTGGTTAGCCAGCTTGAGGACGCGCGGCAGGGCGCATTCCTCGCACCAGCCGGGGTGCGCGGGCCCAGCAGCCGCCGCCACCTTGTCCAGCAGGTCTAGTGCGCACTCCTGCATCTGCTCGTCTGCAGCAACACAGCCAAGGTGGCAGTTGCAGGGAGGGGGTTGGGTAGCGAGGCGTGCATAGCATGAGCTGGGAAGCGCAAGGCGCAGACGAGGGCGGCACAGCTGGCGGCAGCAGTGGGCTGCCCTCTGACCTGCTGCCCCTCCGGTTGCTAAGCTGGCGCCTCACCATCGTAGTTGCGCATGAGCTCATCCACCACCGCGCCCAGGTGCTCCCGCAGGTGGTCGGCCGACAGCAGGCCCGCAAACATGGCCACTGAGGAGGCAGCCGCTTCCTGGATCTGTGGGGTAACAGGGTGGGGCGGGTGGGGCAGGATGGGAAGGAAGCGGTACGGCACAGATTTGGAGCTGGCACGCATGCACGGCTCGCATCACCAAGGTGCGAGCTTAAGGTCAACGTCTGCAACACCCTGCAGGCATCATGAAGGCGTCCGCCTCACGAGCTGGCATAGGCAAGCCATGCCGAGCAGTGGCATTCCTGCGCAGCAGTAGCATTTCCTGCGGGCTACAGCCTCAGGCTCACCGCTCGCTCCGGGTCCTGCAGCAGGCGGTGCGCCAGCACCAGCAGCTCGAACGCGTCCTCGCTGCCGCCCGCCTCCCCTGCCTCTGGGTCCTTGGATGCCAGGATGGGGCCTGGGCAGGTGGCGGGTGCGAGAGTGGAGTGAGGTTGGGGCGAGGTTGGCTGGAGCCAGCGGGCCCTTGGCCAAGACCCGCAACAACGTGCAAGGGCGTTAGTGTGAGCGTGGAGAATACAAGACAGTGCATGCAGAGAAGGAAGTGCCGAGCTACAACACAGGTGTAAGGCAGACGGACAAACCAGCCTGGCAGGAAGTGCCCTGCACATTGAAACGCCACAGCTGCCCGGCAGCGCACGAGTCCTCCAATCTGCCCCCCTTACAACGCACCTAGCGGTCCCAGCACCTCCGCCGTGGCCTGCTTGATGTCGGGGTGGTCGTCAAACACTAGCTGAGCCAGCAGCGGCAGCAGCACGAGGCGCGCCTCGGCCAGGCTGCACTCGGCGGCGGCGGCGGGGATGGACATGATATATGCCACCCGCTGCCCCGGCGGGTTGCCCTCCGCCGCCCACTCCTGCACCGCCTGCAGCGGCGACAAGTCGGTGTCCACCTGCGGGCACGTGCAGGGGTGCGACTGTAGAGTGGGGCAAGGCAAAGGGCAGGCGGCAGCGGTGGTGGCCGCCGGCGGCAGCACGAGTGGCGGCAGCCCTCTGGCGGCGGTGCTGGCCCCGATCGCCTCACCTGCAGCAGCTGCGGCGCGAGCCCTTCATCAGGGAAGGCCTCCAGCCCCTCGTCGGGCTGGACTTGGGCCATTGGGCGTGGCGGCTCGGCGCTCGCTGGGCTCCACGGCCCTCCCAACCCTGTGCAGCTGCGAGGCGCCTGATCAAATCAGGAATTGGCCTGTTAAGCCTTGCCCTGCCCCTCATGGGGCCGCGGCCGATCATGAGCATGCTGAGCGGAAGGGCGCAAGCCCTGGCGGGGATGTGCAAGCACTTGCGATCGCCGCTGCAACACCAGGGGCGCCCTCCAATCGGCCTGGGAGACGGGCGGGCGCCTGAGCACAGCAACCCTCCTCTCGCAGCTGCACTGCGGCCCAGCGAGCCTCATGCAGCGCTGTGCAGCACGCCTAGCAGCGCCTGGCCTGGTCGCGCGGGCGCCACGATCCCTGAGGGCGCCTGCAGGTGGCCGCGCCAGTAGGAGGCTCTCCCTGGTCGCCCAGGCCGCTGCCGCCGCAGAGGGTGAGCAGACGAAGCAGTGGAAGCGGCCGAATCTGCCGCTGTGATGGCCTGCCGCCCACCGCTGCCGCTGCCGCCGCCTGCCGCCGCTGCTGCTGCCCCCGAGTGCCAGTGCTGACCCTCGGTCCGCCTGCTCCTGCAGGCGTGAAGAAGCCGCCCAACCCCATCACCCTCACGCCCGCGGCGCTGCAGCACCTGCAGAAGCTGCGGCAGGAGAGCGGCGGCGAGGGCCTGCTGCTGCGCATGGGCGTCAAGTCTGGCGGCTGCAGCGGCATGAGCTGTGAGCCGAGGGGGGTGCAGCTGGGGGGAGGGCTGTGCTGCCTGATGGCATGGCTCGATGCTGGATGAGTTTGAAAACAGGGCAAAATGTTGTTACTCGTTGTGCTGCAGCCATACGGGATGAGACTCAACGCCCCAGCCCACATCAGAACGTGGGCGGTGTAGCTGCACTCTCGAATGCAAACTTCTTCTGACTTCTCCCGTTGCAGACGTGATGGACTTTGAGAAGGAGGAGAACGTGAAGAAGGATGTGAGGCGCCGCTGGGCATGATTTGTAGGGTTGCACTGATGAACAAGTTGCGTTGCCTGTCACGGCCGCCGCTCGGCAGCGGGTTGACCACCCTGCCTGTTGCCGCACTACCCTACCTAACCACACCTCCCAACTCCTCCCTTCAGGACCTGGTGATGAGCTTTGAGGCGGAAGGCGGCGAGTTCAAGCTGGTCTGCGACCCCAAGTCGCTGCTGTGTGAGTGGCCACCCAGTGCCGCCCGAAATGCACGCTGTGCCTTGCATGCACTTGCAACCTTGCTCTGGCCTGCTATTCTTGCACTGAACAACCATTCGTTTCCTGCTTCTTGAATGCAGACCTTTTTGGTATGCAGCTGGACTGGAGCCCCGCTCTGGTGGGAGGTGCGCCGCCAGCGGCGAGCGACGCCGCCTGCCTGCCAGTTGCGCCACCCCCGCTGCCTGCCTTGCCCTTGCTGTGTTGCCTACATCCTGTTGAGTGCCGAAAACATTCCTTTTTTACTCCCGCAGGCGGATTCCAGTTTAACAATCCAAATTCTGAGGGCAGCTGTGGGTGGTGAGCTTGGGGATGCAGCATGGGCGTCGGGACAATTTATCGTGCAGAAATCGCCAAACACACGCGCTGTGTCCTTTGAGTTCTGAAATAATGTTCTGTGCATCCCGTCCCTGTATGCAGTGGCAAAAGTTTTTCGGTCTGAAGCACTCCTGAGAGCCCAAACAGAGAGAGAGACCGCATCACCACTCCCCCACCCCAACGCGACGCACAGCCTCCCCAACCCTCTCACTGCTGCTCTGCAACGACAGCAGCAGGAACGAACACCCAGCTCACACGACAGGCCACAGCCTTGTATTCCACTAGTAACGCTCTGCCCTTCTGCCTTGTCAGCGCACTTGTAATACACCCTTCCCATGTAATATCACTGCTTTCTCAGGCCTGGAGTGGCCAGTATTAGTACAGGGAACAGAAGGCCAATTCGTGCAAAGGGGTTGAAAAAGGCTGCACAATGTACAAAATAGAGCGTAGCGGGGCGAGACAGCGAATGCGGCCAGTGAGGTTGCAGCGCTGCGACACAGCTGCCGCCTGGGTGGCCGTCGCAGCGGCAGCCGATTCAAAAGCTACTCAATGTGCTGCAGCGGGTCAGCTGGCGCTGGGCACCAGCGTGTATTGCCCGCTGGCAGCATCGTAGCTGTACCACTGGCCGCTGCTGGAGTCGCCAAACAGGCGGCGGCTGCTGTCAAAGTACATGCCCAGGTCGGAGCTGTGGAGGAAGGAGAGGGGAGGAGGCAAGAAGAGAAGGTCAGGTGCCGCGGCAAGGCGGCAGCAGCAGCGTTAGCATTCATGCTGCGGGCATTGCGCAAACTGCTCGTGCCAGCGGCTTACTACCCCTTCCCTCCTTGCTGCCCTCTCACTTGTACCACAGGCCTGTAGACGAGTCCAGCACAAAGCCATCCAGCTCCGGTGGCGGACCGCCCGCCGCCGCTCCCTCCTGCTGCTCCTGCTGCTGCTGCTGCTGTGAGCCGGGCGCTGCACCACCCGCCTGCTGCACCGCCGCCTGCTGCGCCGCCCCCTCTGGCTGCTCAGCCTCCTGCATGTGCTCATCTCCAGAAGTGCGCCGCTGCATGCCGCCTGCCGCCTCCTGCTGGGCCTGCTGAGGGGGCTGGCTCGCAGCCAGCTCGGCGCCACGCTGTGCTGGCGGCTGGGCCGGCTGGGCACCACCCCCGCCTGCCGCAGCAGGCACCTCTTCAGCAAACATGTCTTCCAGCTCGGCATCTGCTGCCGCCTGCTGCGCAGCAGGACCCGCATCCTCGCTGCCGCCCTCCGCCGCCCCGTTGCCAGGCCCCTTGGTGCTGCCGTTCTGGCCTCCGCCGCCGCCGGCCGCCGTCGCAGCGGCAGCCAGCAGGCGCTCAGCCAGCTGCTCCCCCGCATCGCCGCTGGCGCTGGCTGCGGCCGGCTGCCGATCAATGGGTGCTGTGGCCCCGCCGGTACTGCCGCCCACCGTGTGGTCGCCGCCCTGCTGGATGCTTCGCTCCAGCTGCTCGCGCGTCATGCTGTGCACACTGTACTCGCCCTGGTCCATCAGCACGCTGGACAGCTCCGTCTGCGGCAGGGGGGCCAGAGTGAGCAGCATGTGGCCGCTTGGGGATTGACGGTTGGCATTCAGCAGGCTGTGCAACAGGCGGCTTGGAAACTGCGAAGCACAGCCATCCCATGCACCTTCCGCCCAGGTCACCAGCCAACCACCCTCCCAGCCCTCCAGTCCCTTCTGCAGCCCGCCTCACCAGCTGCTCAAACTTCTCCCGCACAGCAGGCGGCATGGCTGGGCCCCGGGCCGGCCCCGCATTCGACGCCAGTGCATCCGCTGCAGGAGAGCCGCCGCCACTGCTTGCACTGCCGGCAGCCAGGGCGGCCGCGGCTGGCTGGCGCACCGCGGCCAGCCGCCGCAGCGCCTGCAGCACGTTCTCGCCTGGCAGCAGCAGCTCCACGACCCTGCGAGAAACATGACGTATGGTTAACGTCAGCTGGCCAGAGTGGAGCGGTCAACGATGCGTAACACAAGGACCTGGCCGCACAGAAGGGTCGTCTTGCAACCTGCCCAAGGCAGCTCGCGGTGCACCCAGCGCGCCGACTGCCTACGCAAAACCAGTCCACATGCCCCGTACCTGCGCTTGCGCTCCCGGATCTCCTCGGCGCTCATGTCGGGCGCTTCCCCCGCCGCCGCCGCCGCTGCACCCGTGGCCTCGGGCCGGCCGCGGCCGCCCAGCACACGAGCCAGCCACTCCTCATCCACCTCCACATTAGCCAGTGAGTCGGCCCAGGCATCTGGAGAGGCCGGTACAGGGGGGGCATGGGCAGGCCGGCTCAGCTGGCCAGTAGTGATTGATCGGCCAGGCAGCATCGGCAGCATCTGTCAATTAGAGCATGCTGCACGGCAGCCAGGTGGGAGCCAGCATGGCACACCACTAACAATACTCCACAGTCTCACCCTCCACCTCATCGCGCTTGTACTCCACGTAAGTGCCATCCTCCTGCAAGGCAGCGAGCGCGCACAGCAGGGCACTATAAGCAAGAGCAAATCTTTGAAGTGTGCATCAGATGCTGCCTGCTTGGCTTGCACCGCTCAACCGGGCCACAGCCCTGCACCACCCCACTGCCGCTCAAATCCCTCCCCCTCCCTCCTCCTGCCGCGGCCTCACGTCAAAGTAGCCTTCCTCGCGCTCCCGCTTCAGGTGGAAGGGCTCGATGGGCACGCCCGTCACACTGTCAAACCTGCGGTGATAGTGAGAAGGAGAGCTGGGTTTGGGCAACGCATACCCGGTAAATAGAAGGAAGGGGCTGCCCGCCACAGGGCTCCTCTCCAGACCGGGGTGGGCGCTTGCGACCTCAAAGCAGCCCCGCTCCAGGAGTAAAACAAAAGCACCGCTCTGCCCTGCTCCAAAGCACTTGGCCTGCCCCAGCCACGCCCTTTGCACCCACATCTCCTCTGGATCTTCATAGTCCTCCTCCCCCTCCACATCGTCGCCCTGGCGCATGCCCGTCCCCTCGTCAAAGGCAGCCAGCAGCTGGTTGCGGCGGCAGGCAGCCCTGTGTCGGGTGGGTGGGCAGAGAAGTGAGGTTGAGAGGCCATGCAGGAGGCAGTGGTGAATGGTCTGAACATCAGCTAGAATGAGAAAGGAGGGCCTGCAAGCCTGACGCGCAGTCTGCAATCCGGGCCACAGTCGCTCGCTACATAGGGAGCAAGCTGGGCAGGCAACCGGCACAGCAGCCGTAGAGCCAAGAGGAGGCGCTCACCGCTGTGCCGCGGCCTGGCCAGCGTCCAAGTCTCCCGAAGGGTCCAGGCACACGCCGCTGATCTCCCCTGCAGCAGGAGTCGAATCGGGGGGAGGGCCCAGAAGGGGCAGGGTGTACGTGGGCGCACGGCAGGTGGGCCAGGGGCCAGCTGGTTTCACATAAGTCCATTGGCCCTGTTTTGAATGTGTGGTGACAATTCCACCGAGAAACTGCAGGTTGAGCGCGCAGCACAGCCCCGGGCTGGGCGGCTGGAACTAAATCAAGCCAGCCCACCTTCCAGCGCCTCCATAGCATCGAGCGCCCGCTTTTTTGGCTCTACTTCATATTCGTGCACTTGCGGCCCCGCATCTGAAAAGCGCACGCGCTTCTGCAGTGCTCAAAGGGACGGGATGGGGTTCCAGGCAAGGATCAGCGGCTGGAACAGCGGGGACGCGGGCATACGGCGGCGCGCCACGGCGGCGACCAGTGGGCGGTGGTGGTGGGCCGCCTTGCTCGGGCCGCACGCGCCTTGCCGGCCTGTCAGGCACGGCGTAAAACTATCTTTGGGCTCTGGCACGCCTCCCCTCACTTTGGAGCCCGAGCTGGACGACATAGTGCCTCGGAAACAAGCAAAGGAGGCCTTTGCGGGCGTGGTACTCCCTTC
>VFQQ010000977.1_pt1 | contig 45687 bp, 41 predicted proteins | sample 3512341 | NCBI WGS metagenome assembly VFQQ01 (sample SAMN10412373, study PRJNA504923) | tailings metagenome | isolation source: Relicate 2 Philex TSF1 revegetated site | place: Philippines: Tuba, Benguet | collected 2017-08-29 | reverse complement strand
GGCGCGCAAAGCCAATAATGGAACGATCCATGCCAATTTGTCCAACTGGTTGATGACGGACTGATAGTATTTGATGAGGGTATACACAAGGGTCTCCTTAGGTTTGATGAGCCCTCATTAGTCGTTTGGGAGTTTTAGGCCTTACAAAAGACTTTATCTGGTACCGCTTATGAAGAGTTTTTATTCAGTTTTTTGCCAAGATACACATACAGCCTGATACTTAGTAGCAGGGCCAGAATGCATCCATAGAGCAATGGCTCTCGTATATCTTTTTTGACAAGCCAGAGAAAATGCAGCACGCCGAGTATGCCAATGGCATAGGCGCTGTAGTGAAGCTTTTTCCATGCCCTGCCCAACTTTCGCATCATGTACTGATTGGATGTGATTGCCAGAGGAATGGCGAGCATAAACGCAGAGAAACCAACAAGCACATAGGGGTGCTCGATGATATGTTTGCTGATTTCGTGCCAATCAAACCAGTGATCCAGCCAAATATAGATGGTGAAATGCAAGCTGGCGTAGAAGAACATGAACAACCCTGCCATGCGTCTGAATTGAATGGGCCAGGTGAGGCCGGTCAGTATACGAACAGGTGTCAGCGCTAATGCAAATAACAGGCATATCAATGCCCATGTCCCGGTTGATCTTTCAATAAATTCTATTGGGTTAGCACCAAGGTTATCGCTGACACCGAGCCAGACAAGCCGCAACAGGGGGATGAGGGCTACTACGAACAGCACAATTTTCAGCCACCTGATATGTACTTGTTCAGGATATTTCCACTCCATGAGGTCGTGATTTCACTAACTAGAAGTTTTTGCGCAAGTCCATGCCTGCGTACATCTGCCCTACTTCATCAGCATAGCCATTAAACATCTGGGTTTTAATTCTTGGCGAGAACAAGCCACCTCCAATTCTACGTTCAGTGGATTGGGTCCAGCGTGGATGTTCGACTGTAGGGTTTACGTTGGCGTAAAAACCATATTCCTTTGGACTGGCTTTCATCCAGGTGGTCACGGGCATTTTTTCGGTAAAACGGATTGTAACGATCGATTTTCCGCCTTTAAATCCATATTTCCATGGGACTACCAGTCGCATCGGGGCGCCATTCTGGTTAGGTAACATTTCACCATATAATCCGACTGCCATGATGGTAAGCTGATGCATGGCTTCATCCATACGCAGCCCCTCGCTATAGGGCCAGTCCAGAATAGGAATGCGAACGCCTGGCATGGCCTTGGGGTCAGCAAGCGAGATGAACTCAACATATTTGGCATTGCTGGTGGGTTCCACCAATTGAATCAGTTTGGATAGGGGGAACCCTACCCAGGGAATCACCATGGACCAGCCTTCTACACAACGCATACGGTAAATGCGCTCTTCCAACGGGGCAAGCTTTAATATGTCTTCAATACTGATTTGACGGGGTTTCTTGACTTCGCCTTCCAGGCTGACGGTCCAGGGTGTAGGTTTGAACAGGCGTGAATGCTCGGCTGGGTCACTCTTGCTGGTGCCAAATTCATAAAAATTGTTGTAGGTGGTGATGTCCTCGTAGCTCGTGAGTTTTTCATCCTTGCCGTAGGAAGTGCTGACTACATTTTTAATTTTTGTTCGACTCACTGCTGGCGTGGCTGCTAACGCTGAGAGACTGAGGGGAGTGGCCAAGGTGAATGCACCCATGCCAGCGGCTTTCAAGAAGTTTCTGCGGGCTTTATAGACCTCTGCGGGTGTGATTTCGCTTGCGCTTATATCGGACTTTTTGTGTAAATACATGCCATTCACCTTACCAGGAATTATCAGTGATTTGTGCTTTCCAGCATTAGTCGTAATGTAGGGTAATTCCTTACAACATGACCGATGCGACAACAAACTTCGAATTCTTCTCTGAAAGTGCTTAATACAGATATTGGCACCAATTGAAATCAGATTGTCCGATGGCAAGAAAGTCTGGATTCAGCAGGCTTTGCTTGCGGTTGTAATGCAATCGCTCGCCATCCAGATCTTCAATTTTGCCGCCAGCGCGCTCCAGAATACATTGGGCAGCCGCCGTGTCCCACTCTGAGGTTGGACCCAGACGAGGATAGATATCAGCTGCGCCTTCTGCCACGAGGCAAATCTTCAAAGAACTCCCCATAGAGATGATTTTGATGGGCGAAAGTTTCTGGCTAATGGCGTGAATAAATTGATCCAGACGTGCATCTGCATGGGAACGGCTGCCTGCAAGGGTCAGGTTTTGAATGCTCGCCTTGCGAACGTGTATAGGGGTGACTGTGGCATCACCGCGTTGGCGATAGGCGCCCGTCTCATCAGCGTAGTAAAGCACATTGATAGCAGGCGCGTACACAACGCCCATGACAGCTTGTTGTCCTTCAATCAGCGCAATGTTGACCGTAAATTCACCATTGCGCTTGATGAACTCTCGTGTGCCATCAAGTGGGTCAACCAGCCAATAGCGCTGCCATTGAGAACGCACTTCAAAAGGGATTGCATCTGATTCTTCAGAAAGAACAGGGATGCCCGGCGTGATGGCCTTAAGGCCCTTGATAATGGTCTGGTGAGCCGCAAGATCAGCGGCCGTTAACGGGGATTGATCAGATTTGAAGGAGGTTTGCAGGCTGTCATCAACGGCATGGTAGATGGCCATGATGGCCTCTCCTGCCTTACGCGCAATCTGAATGATGTCAGCAGTGTGAGGCTTAAGCATTCGACTCCAGCAAGGTCAGCAAGCCGGCCTCGTCAAGGATGCTAACGCCTAGCTCTTCCGCTTTGCTGAGCTTGCTGCCAGCTTCAGCACCGGCAACAACATAATCGGTTTTTTTCGAGACACTGCCAGCGACCTTGCCGCCTGCTGACTCAATCAATGCTTTGGCATCATCACGTGACATATTGGGCAACGTACCAGTCAATACCAGTGTTTTTCCAGCCAAATGGCCGGTATTTGCCGTCGGGGCCCCCTCCTCCCAATGCACCCCGGCATCTATCAGCGCCTGAATGACATCGCGGTTGTGCGGTTCCGACATAAACTGAACGATGGATTCGGCCACAATGGGGCCAACATCCGGCACCTGCTGCAAGGCTGAAATATCGGCATCAAGAATGCTTTGAAGCTTACCAAAATATTTTGCAAGATCGCGCGCAGTGGCTTCACCAACGTTGCGAATGCCCAGCGCATAAATAAACCGTGCCAGTGTTGCAGCTTTACTGCGTTCCAGTGCCTGGATAATGTTTTGAGCTGATTTTTCAGCCATGCGATCCAAGTTGGCCAATATAAACTGATCCAGACGGTAAATATCCGCAAGATTGTGCACCAGACCTGCATCCACCAGCTGATCTACCAGCTTTTCTCCTAGGCCTTCGATATCCATGGCTCGGCGCGAGGCAAAATGTAGAATGGCCTGCTTACGCTGGGCTGCACAAAATAAACCACCCGTGCAGCGTGCTACAGCTTCATCCTGCTGACGAATAACATGAGAGCCACAGACAGGGCATGCATGATCAATCGCTTGCAGCAGATTGTAAGGTTTTGCATCTATTGGACGTCGATCCAGTAAAACACCCACGACTTCTGGAATAACATCCCCTGCCCGGCGGACAATGACGGTATCGCCTATTCTGACATCCTTACGGTCAATTTCGTCCTGATTATGCAGCGTGGCATTGGTGACTGTGACGCCACCCACAAAAACTGGCTTGAGTCTGGCTACCGGGGTAATGGCACCTGTGCGGCCTACCTGCAAATCAATGGATATCAGCTCGGTAAGCGCTTCCTGAGCCGGGAACTTGTGGGCGACAGCCCAGTGTGGCTCACGGGTTCTGAAACCAAGCTCTCGTTGCAGATCAAGACGATTGACCTTGTACACAACACCGTCGATATCGTAGGGTAGTGTGTCACGTTTTCTCTCAATCTCTGCATGAAATGCGACCAATGGCTCGGCACCCTTACCTGTGATGCGTTCGGAACATACCGGAAAACCGAATGCCTTCAGTGCATCCAGCACGGCACTGTGAGTCTCCGGTACTTGCCAGCCGATGGTTTCACCCAGGCCATATACAAAGCAAGACAACATGCGCTGAGCGGTGAGGCGCGAGTCCAGTTGCCGTACAGCGCCAGCGGCACCATTACGAGGGTTGACCAAAGTGGGCTTGCCCAGCTCCCGCTGACGGCTGTTATAGCGCTCGAAGTCGGGACGGCTCATGTAGACCTCGCCACGCACTTCCAGAACTGCAGGCGCATCGCCTGTCAGTCGCAGTGGGATTTGTCGAATGGTACGAATATTCTGCGTGACATCTTCACCCACTAGGCCATCTCCGCGAGTGGCAGCCTGTACAAGCACACCAGCTTCATAGCGCAGGCTAATTGCCAGGCCATCAAACTTGAGCTCAGCGGCGTATTCTACCTGCGGGTCGCTATTGTCCAGCCCCAGTTTTTTTCTGACGCGAGCATCAAATGCTCTGGCGCCATTGGGGGTGATATCGGTTTCCGTTTCAATGGATAACATGGGAATGCGATGTTGTACCGGAGAAAGCTCCGGTAGTGGCATGCCGCCTACCCGCTGTGTGGGTGAATCTGGACTGATGAGATTGGGATATTGTTGCTCAAGTGACTGCAGCTCACGAAACAGCCTATCGTATTCACTATCCGGCACGGTTGGCTGGTCAAGCACGTAATAGGCATAATCATGCTGAGAAATCTGCGCTCGGAGCGCCTGAATGCGAGCCTCTGCTTCTTGCATAGCGTCCATCTTCAATGCGCCGAAGTTAAAAAATCAGGAGAATAAACGAAGTGCGATCAGACTACCGGGGATGATGCCCCTTGCCACCATCTTGGCATGGATCACCTTGAGCTGATGGCGAATCTTTTCAATTTGAGTTTCACCAATGGGGCGCTGGTTGTCGTCCACAAGCACAGCCCCCAAGCTGTTTTCCATTTGCCTTGCAGCCAGCACCATCTGGTTAAAGGACTCAAGACAGCTGCTCACGCGAGGAATATCCAATTGAAATGAGACCCCATGGATGACTGAACTGCGCAGCATATCAGCACTGAATGGGAGATTATCCGCGTTCAAGATGCTGTAAGTAATCTGCCCTGCTTCATTCAGGTGATGAAATGCGCCATCTTCACCTAATTGCAAGCCACTGGCTTCAGCCAATCCACGAAATTTGGTGCCAGTGAATGGGCCGTTCTCACCTTGCACCAGATGAAAACCGACCATCTTGTCGACTTGAATGCAAAATTGATCGAGATCGCTGGCATAGTGCCAGGCGTCACCATCGCGTTGCCATTCAATCTGGGCACCGAGCTTGAGCGCAACACGTTCAACCTCATGCTGGAATCGATTCAAGGCATTGCGAGAAATAAAACCGGAACGATCAGCCAACTGAATGGCACAGGTAGCTTTACTGAATTCTTGCGCATCCTGCTCACGGCTAATCGGAATCCAGTTCGCTTGTGCATCAAGACCATGCACTAATATGGCTTTATCGATATCTGTCGTGGAGAGCAGAAAGTCACGCAGTTTGTTGCCTGAAACAGGTTTAGGTAAATACAGCACGGCAATCAGATCAATACGCCCATCGATATCCTGCGGCAGGGGTGGATATCCTTCGTCTTCCGAATCAATTGAATTTACAGATGCATCAGTGCTTGAATATTCTTGCTCAACGGATTGATTATTTTGAAGTTTCTCAGTGGTCACATGGTCGGACAGAAATTGATCCGGTTTTAGTTCAATGTGTTGTGGTGTTATGTCTTCATCTTGAAGCGCAGTGGCTGGCTCAGCCTCTCCAGCAGATTGCCAGTGTTCAATGGGTGCGGCTTCCTGTGACTCGGTTTCTTCTGCATATTGAGGATAATTGAACCCGGAGGTGGCGATTACATCTTCTTCGACCTCTTCGTCAATATGGGCGGTGTTGGAGAAGTTTTGTGCGGGTATGCTGGATAGCTCATCTTTCAATACGGCATCTGTATCAAAATGAAAGTCCCGATCCATCAATGCATCTTGTTCCGGCGGCTGAAATTGCGCTCTCGCCTCCTCCTTGAAGCGACGTTCCTGCCACCAGTTATAGGCGACGACTGCGCCAATAATAATGGCGCCAAGAAAGATTAGTACAAGTTGTAAGTCACTCATTATGTATGCTCGTTAATCACAGCGCTTTTGATCATACCAAGGCCTCACCATGCATTTGCAATGCCGCCTCGATATCAACCTCCACGATACGCGAGACGCCAGACTCCTGCATGGTGACACCGATCAATTGCTGTGCCATTTCCATCGTTATTTTATTATGGCTCACAAATAAAAACTGTGTGCGCTCGGACATTTTTTTTACGAGATTGCAGAAACGCTCAGTGTTACTGTCGTCCAGTGGCGCATCCACCTCATCCATCAGACAAAATGGTGCAGGATTGAGGCGGAATAATGCAAATACCAATGCCAGCGCTGTGAGCGCCTTTTCCCCGCCCGAGAGCAGATGAATGGTGCTGTTTTTTTTGCCTGGCGGTTGTGCAAAAACCTGCATGCCGGTATCGAGGATTTCTTCTCCAAGCAGCTCCAAACGTGCTTGGCCACCGCCAAACAACACGGTAAAGAGCTCGGCAAAATGGCGATTAGCCTCGTCAAATGTTTGCTGTAGACGGCTGCGGGTCTCCTTGTCGATTCGATGAATCGCATCTTCGAGTGTCGCAATCGCTTGCTCCAGATCTTGCGCCTGACTGTCCAGATACTGTTTGCGCTCACGCTCGCTGGCCAGTTCCTGAATAGCAGCAAGGTTCACTGCGCCGAGATTTTCGATAGACTGCTCCAAGGCTGTTACATTGGATAGCAAATCTATGACTTTAGCGTTTGCAGGGAGACTTTCTCCAAGCATTGCTTCGTCCAGTTGCACAGCAGCCAGCTCGGTCTGGCACTGTTCAAAATGAAGTCTTGCTTCTTGTTCATTGAGTCTCGATTGCTCAAGCTTATCACGAAGCGGGTGTAACAACTGCTCATTCTGCATGCGATTGCGTTCTTGTGCCTGCAAATCAGCTTCTGCCTGTGCAAGTTGATTGCGGGCTTCTGCCAGCGCAGTTTCGCGTTGTTGCTTGGCAAGTAATGCCTGATTGAGATTATGGCTGAGGCCTTCCATGCGCGAGGCTTCCAGCATGGTAAGCGTTTCCTGATGACGCTGTGTGAGTGATTGATTTTCTTCATCTAAAAGTTGAAGTCTATTATTTAACTCACTGATATTATTTAATATCATCTTGTTATTAAAGACTTTCTCTTGTAATGCGCGCTCGGCATTTTGTAGTGCTTGCCTGGCTTGATTGAGCGCAGTCTGTTCTCTTTCGCGCTTGTGCTGTGCCTCTTCAGCGGTGCGCTTCAGTTCTGGCAGTCTTTTTTTGGCCGATTCCAGACTGATTTGATAAGTCTGTCGTTGTGTACTTGCAGATTCATGCTTTGTCTGCAAGGTGCCGAGTTCAAGCTTGATGGTAGCCTGACGTTCCAAAGCGTGTTGTTGCTGTTGTTCCAGTCGTTGAATCTCCAGAGTAATCTGGTGTGACATCTGGCTTTGAGTTCGCAATGTCTGCTGCTGCTCTTGCAACTGGTGCTGTATACGCTGCAAGGCATCTTCTGCCAGGTTTAACTGCTGCGCCACCTCTGTAACTTGCAGATGTGACTGGGGTAATTGCGCGTCCAGACTCTCCAGTTCCCGTTGCCGCTCCAGAACACCATGCAAGTTGGTTTGGGGGCTGTAAAACATTGAACTATAGCGGGTATGGATGTCCCCTGCTCGACTGACCAGCACTTCTCCTGGCTTTAACTGTTGCCTTAAGGTGGGGAGCTCTGCTTCATCATCAAGTACGTATACACCAGCCAGCCACTCTTGCAACGGAGCAGTCAGATTTTTCGGCAGCTTCCTGATCATGCGGGCAAGTGTTAGCCTGTTTGAGCTGTGATTAATATCAGAATCGGGGCCAGTTTCTACCAGTGTCAGTGTGGCGGGTGGTCGCGTGTTTTTGGCAATGTCATTCAGCGGACGAATCAAGCTGTTCAATCGGGCACCCAGGACAGACTCCATGGCGGTTTCCCAGCCACTTTCTATGGAAAGCTGTTGCCAAAGGCGCTGGCTGTCATGCAGACCTTGTTGCTTCAGCCACCCATCCAGCTTGCTTTCGTTACCAATGTCCTGCTGAATTTTCCTGAGAGACTGCGCCTGTGCTTCAATTTGCGCTGCGGTGCGCTGAACCTCCTGAAACGTTTGTCTGAGAGCACGAATCTGCTCAAGTTGTGCTTGCTCCTTGCTACGTCCTTCTGCAATCTCGTGTTCCAGTTGTTGCAGCGTTGATTGGCGTAGAGCTAAGTCCTGGCGGCGTGTTTCAAGTAGCTTGCTGTCGGGAACAGATAGGTTTTGTAGATCGGATTGCAGTCGTTTGGTGCGTTGCTCAAGTTCTTCAATCGCGCGTTCTGAATAGGTGAGCTGGGTGGCTTCAAGACGAATCGCCTGCTCGGTTTCACTGAGGGCTTTTTGTGCCTCTGACAATGCCCGCAAACTACTGGACATAGCGGACTCAAGGCGCGGCAGATCGGATTTGAGTGTTGCAAGGTGTCCATCGGTTTGGGCTGCTTCATCGGCTGCCAGTTGTTGCTTTTGTTGAAGCTCGACTAGGCTGGATTCCAGCGTGACTTTCTGGGACGCGATTTTTTCTGACTGTGTAGCGATTTGTTGTAATTGTAGATTGAGCCGCTCTCGTGCCTCCTGCGTGTGCTTGACTTGTTGCTCAAGGCTGGAGACTTCTGCGTTGGTCTCATAATAGCGGGTCTGGGCCTGCTGGACGGCCTCGCTGCTAGCGTAGTGTTGCTGGCGCAGACTTTCCAGCAAGCTTTCTGTCTTACGAAGGTTGGCCATCTGTGCTTCCAGATCATTGACCAGTTTTTCGACATTGCGCTTGGCTTTCTCCCAGGCGATACCTGCATCACGCTTTTTCAAGAACCAGACTTGCCCGGTCACATGCTTGAGGGATGATTGCAGTTGATGGTATTGCTGCGTCACTACGGCCTGTGCTTCCAGCCGTAGAATCTGTTTATCCATTTCCTGGCGTATGTCTTCAATACGGGTCAGATTGTCACGGGTGTCGCGCAGCCTCAATTCGGTCTCGCGTCGGCGCTCCTTATACTTGGAGATGCCGGCAGCTTCTTCCAGAAATACCCGTAATTCTTCTGGCTTGGCTTCTACGATCCGAGAAATCGTATTTTGACCAATAATGGCATAGGCTCTGCCACCCAGCCCGGTACCCAGAAATAAATCCGCGACATCGCGTCGGCGAACCGCGGTGTTATTGATGTAATAGCTGGAGCCTTTTTCGCGCTCGATCACACGTTTAACTGAAATTTCAGCATATTGCGCCCACTCGCCGCTTGCACCGCCCAGGCTATTGTCAAACACCAATTCCACGCTGGCGCGTGAAATCGCCTTGCGATTGGCGGAACCGTTAAAAATGACATCCTGCATGGAGTCGCCACGCATTTCCTTGGCGCTGGATTCACCTAGTACCCATCGCACCGACTCCATGACATTCGACTTGCCACAACCATTGGGGCCAACAACACCCACACGCTGCCCGTGGAGGTGCAATGTGGTGGCATCAACAAACGATTTGAAACCGGCAAGTTTGAGGTGTGTGAGGCGCAATTGTCAGGAGGTCGAGGTTATAGCCTTGTGGCTGTATAATCACATTTTGTTTAATTCTAGATTTATACGGTAGCCATTATGTCGAGTCAACCCAGCAAGGCCCTTGAAACCTTTGACAACCCAAAACCTGAGCGTGATTTTCATATTCATGTGGAAATCCCTGAATTTACCTGCTTGTGCCCAAAGACTGGGCAACCCGATTTTGCCGTGCTGTTTCTTGATTACATTCCCGATCAGAAGTGTGTCGAACTGAAAAGCCTGAAGCTGTATATCTGGTCTTTCCGCGATGAAGGGTGCTTCCATGAGGCTGTCACCAACCGAATTCTCGATGACTTGGTGGCAGTGACTGACCCACGTTTCATGCGTTTGACAGCAAAGTTTTATGTGCGTGGCGGAGTCTTTACCAACGTGGTTGCAGAGTATAGAAAAGCGGGTTGGACCCCTGCCCCAAAAGTTGATCTGACCCAGTTTGACATGCAATCCAATACCCGAGGCTGATGAAACGTATTAATCCGAAGCAGCTAAGGAAGCCCTAAGGTATCTTCATTGAAAATCTCACATTCAGGCCGCCCGGGCTGGCAATTTTTTCAGGCTAACCTGCAGTATATGCTGGCGGGGCGGCTTCGTTCCAAAAGAGGCTATCAGCCACCAGCCGGTCACGATGTGCCTGCTGATTTTGCCATGATTGGCGTGGCCACCGGGCCAGATCCAGCGATGGATGACCGCATTATTGAGGCATTGACTGGACTTGGAATTCGTCAGGTGAGACTGGATTTCACCTACGGAGATGCTGATAAACATGTGGGTAGGTTCCTGCAGCGGTTGCATGCAGCTTCATTCGACATCATGTTACATCTGGTACAGCCCTTTGAGGCCGCCAGGCACATGGATGAAGCTGCACAACAGGTGATCTGGCAGAATTTTATTGCGGATACATTAAAAACCTTCTCTGGAAAATTCAGTGTGCTGGAGATTGGCAGTACGATAAACCGCAAGCGTTGGGCCGGATATACGCTAGAGGGTTTTTTGACGACATGGGAAATTGCCTATCAAGAGGCGCGTGCAGCAAAAATCACCCTTGCTGGGCCTAACATTACCGATTTTGAGCCCCCTTACAATATTGGGCTTTTGTCGCTTATGCAGCGGCGCAATCTGCTACCGGATATTCACACGGACAATTTGTTCTCTGAACGATGTACCGAACCTGAACGGGATGACCACAAGATACTGGGCCACCGCTTGGCGCCACTCGGAGGTTATAGGCTGGTCAAAAAAGCGTTTGTGCTGCAGGAAATCGGGCAGCATTTCAGTGTCCCTACCTTTTATTCACCATCTGCATTCTGGACACTGCCAAGAATCCACAGGTTGCTGGCAGATGGTGAGCAGAAACAGGCGGATTACCTTGCGCGCTATATGCTGCTTTGTGCCGCCTCTGGGGCAATGGCCCGCGCCGGATGGGGGCCATTGGTTTGCCACCGTGAGGGCTTGATTGATGATGGTGATCATCAATATCCCAAGCTCGAACGTATTACGCACTATGCATCTTGTGGTGGTAGTGAATTCAGGTTGAGGCCTGCATTCATGGCTTATCAGGCTTTTGCAGCAATGATTCCAGGGCGCCACTATCAGGCGTGCCTGGATGATGCCAATGGGCTGGAGGTGCATGCATTCACCAGTACAAAAACACTCACCCATGCGGTCTGGACCATTAATGGTCGTGCTGCAGCCTTGCAGGATATATATCAGGACAGTGATCTCAAGGATGCTGCGTGCTATTCCAGAGATGGTGTCCTGCTGGCTAATGCGCCTGATTTTGCGACAGAGTCGGTGATCTACTTGCGCTGGCCTTTGCCAAGAGCGGTGCAAGTCAAAAAAGATGCAGCACTGATCAAGGATTTAAGCATTCATGCGCACCTGGGCACTCCTTACTTCCAATACCGGGTTGGCGCATGGCGTGGTGCCATTGCAGCGAGCGATGCAGAGGTTGCAGAAATACTGAAAACGGCGCTGAATCCATCCTTCATAGGCGCGCCTCCCAAAGAAGCGATCCTGCGCAAGGCACGCAATGCGATCTGGACTATTCCTGATCCACGTGATCCGACGAAAAAACTGGTCATCAAGCAGCCTGTCAGGATGCATCCACACAAGAAATTTCTGGATCGATTGAAGCCATCGAAAGGTTTGCGTAGTTGGAATGGTGCATGCGAGTTATTGCGCCGTGGTGTTGAAACGGCACGGCCAGTGGCTTACTTTGAGTTGATCAATGATAAGTCGCTGACCATGAATTACTATATTTGTGAGTATGTCGATGCGGATTTTTCTGCGCGAGATATCTTTTCTGCATTTGCGCAAGGTGAAGTGTCATTTCAGGGCATTACGCCAGAGATGATTTATCAGCAACTGACCGACTACCTCTTGCTGATGCATGGGCGTGGCGTATTTTTCCGCGATTTGTCCGGCGGCAATATTCTGGTTAAAAAGAAACCTGATGGTACGTTAGGCTTCTCTCTCATTGATACCGGGCGTGCACACTTTTATCAGCGCGGTACGGCATTGTTCAAGCGACTTTCTGACCTCTCCCGCATTTGCAATAAACTACATGGAGATGGACGCGACGAGTTTATGGGACTTTACATGGCAAGGCTCGGTAAGGACTTTGGGTTCTGGTATCGCCTGCCCTTTTACATGTACAACGCCAAGGTAACGTTCAAGCGTACGATGAAAGGTAAAAACCTGAAAAAATGGCTTAAAAACAATAGGTAAGTTATTATTTTAATGACTTATTGCAGTTTCTGAACCTATGCCTGTCTGTGATCGTATGAACTGTGCCTGATAAGCCTCTCTTTCTAGCCTAGCCTGCGTAGAGCCATCTGTGACAGAAAACAGCCAGATACCGGAAAAAGCCGCTGTAACACTGAACAAAGCGGGGTTGGAGTAAGGTACAACAGCCTGCTCAAACCCGAGTACTTGCACCCAGACTGCCGGCCCCAGAACAACCATGGTGACCGCCACAGCCAATCCCAAGCTGCCACCGATTAATGCACCTCTTGTTGTGGTGCCACTCCATGACATGGAAAGCAGCAAAACCGGAAATGTGGCAGAAGCTGCTATCGTGAATGCAAGCCCCACCATGAAAGCCACGTTTTGATGCTGAAACACAATTCCCAGCACAACCGCGATGATGCCTAACACAATCGTCGCATAACGTGACACTCTGACTTCCTGATGATCCGGCGCTTGTGGATTGATGACATTGGCATAGAGGTCATGCGAAATGGCCGCAGCACCTGCAAGCGTTAAGCCCGCTACCACAGCGAGTATGGTGGCAAAGGCGACTGCTGATATAAAACCAAGAAAGATATCGCCTCCAAGGGCGTGGGCAAGGTGTACGGCGGGCATATTGTCGCCACCACGCATGCCCCCATCCAGATTGAAATAAGCAGGGTTGCCGATAATAAAGGCCACCGCGCCCATGCCGATGATAAAGGTCAAAATATAAAAATAGCCAATGAAGCCCGTGGCATAGAACACAGACTTTCGGGCCTCTTTTGCATCGGGCACCGTAAAGAAGCGCATGAGGATGTGGGGCAGTCCCGCTGTGCCAAACATCAGTGCAATGCCCAGTGATATGGCACTAATCGGGTCCGATACCAGCCCGCCTACCGTCATGATATCGACACCCTTGGGATGTTTCGCGATAGCGCTCTGGAACAAGGTGTCAAAACTGAAGCCGGATAACCACATGACACCTGCTGCCATAAAGGTTGCACCACTCATTAGCAGGATGGCCTTGATAATTTGCACCCAGGTTGTGGCCAGCATGCCGCCGAAAGTGACATAGGCAATAATGAGCATGCCCACAATAATCACCGCGAGGTAAAACGGAATGCCAAACAAGGTCTGAATAAGCGCACCTGCCCCAACCATTTGTGCAATCAGATACAGCAACACAATGATAATGCCTGCGATAGCCGAAAATACCCGGATTGGTGTTTGTTTGAAACGGTATGCAGCAACATCTGCGAAGGTAAAGCGACCAAGGTTACGAAGGCGCTCTGAAATCATAAACATGATGATGGGCCAGCCCACTAGAAAGCCAATGGCATAAATCAAGCCATCATAGCCGCGCGTATATACCAGTGCCGTGATGCCAAGAAATGAGGCGGCAGACATGTAATCGCCCGCAATGGCCAATCCATTCTGAAAGCCTGTAATGCCGCCGTTTGCTGTGTAAAAGCCGCGCGTAGTGCTGGTGCGCCTGGCTGCCCAGTAAGTGATATACAGCGTGGCCGTTACAAAAAGCAGAAACATTAGAATGGAAGATACGCTGGCGGTTGTCGTATTGACATCTGCATGCGCATACAGAGGCATGAAACCAGCTAATAGAGTTAGGGTTTTCATAATATGGATTGCTTGATTTGTTCTGTCAGCACATCAAAATGCTGATTTGCTCTGCGGACATAAATACCAGTGAGTAAAAAGGCCAGCAAAATAATCCCGACTCCAATGGGAAATCCAATAGTGACGGTTTCTCCCCAAATAACCGTTTTGAAGAATTCTGGAACAAATGCAACAAGCAGAATAAATCCGAAATAGGCAAACATCATGATCACGGACAAAATGCCTGCTAGCTTTCTTCGCTCACTTACCAGCTCCTGATATGCTGGCAAGGCTTTGATTTTTTCCATATATTCCGTTTGCATAGACTCTCCCGACTACCTGGGACGATTATACGCAGAGTGGCGCGGATATTGGTTGCAAAAGAATTTCGTTGACAATTCATCTTAGCCTCTTTAAGATTGCGCCTCTTTTCGGGGGTATAGCTCAGCTGGGAGAGCGCTTGCATGGCATGCAAGAGGTCAGCGGTTCGATCCCGCTTATCTCCACCAAAACTAGATATTCGGATTATTCCGGATATCTGACGATGAAGTCCCCATCGTCTAGAGGCCTAGGACATCGCCCTTTCACGGCGGTAACCGGGGTTCGAATCCCCGTGGGGACGCCAAAACACGAAAGTCACCTAAGGGTGGCTTTTTTGTTGTCTGTTTGTTGACTTGTTGCTTAGCAAATCACTCGACAGCCGAAATGGATAAAGCGCTTAAGCGTCAGCATCCTGATGAGTTTAACCAGGCGCTATCGGCTTAGTTGGGCTCTTCTTAAAGCCATCATCAACACTAGTAGTATGCAGGCAAGACCAGTCGCAGATGGAAACAGCAGTGTTGCCAGCGAATACGACTCCAGCGCAGCAATCACAAGTGCATTGCGGAAAAAACAGAGCATATAAAAGGTCATTTGCTCTTCATTCGGTTTTGAATAGGCTTTTCGCACGGTGGGGCCAAACCCCATCAGATCTACTAGTGTCAGTATGATGATCGCCCAGAGCGGGTCAGAAGTATAAAACCATACAGGTAAAGCACTGAGTGATACCAGCAAGAAACCCCAGTCCATACGTGTAATTGCTGCATCCCCGCCCTTATTCCACGCCAACCAGGCCACAGTCATGGTAATCAGCGCCGATAGCCCGATCGGCCAGGCCCCTATCCCGCTACCTGCTTTTAGTTGTGCAAAAAACACGATGATGGTGCTAGTGCCCCAGATGAACCATGAAAAAACATGTGGGCGGGTTGTCCCTTTGGTAATGGCGAGGATATAGGGCATGAACGCCATAAATGTAGCGAGCATGGCAATCAGGCTAAATGTGGCTTTCAATGTGATAGGCCTTTCTGGTTCTTTTCATCGTCAGATTGTTGTGACATTCTGCTACATTAAGACCCATTCAGCTGATCTGTCATGCGTCAGCTGCGCAGCCCCTATGTTTTTAATTGGAGAGAATGGCTTTGGCAGTTCAGAATGATTATCCCGTACTTGATTGGCTACTGCGCTTACCACTTTATGAGAAAGTTCATATTGGCGATGATGGGCAGAAGGTTGCTGAATCCATTCTATTGTTTGAAAAAACCTTTGATGCCTATTGCCCATTTTGTCGGCTGGATTCCACATTTAAAATACAAGTGCCTGAGGACATCACCAAGAAATACAAGCAATATGCAGCCTTAATGCCGCTGTCCAATCAGGGAGATGTCTCAAGGAATTTTTCCATTTGGGATTTATGCAATATCCAAAAGGCTGTGCAATGTACTCGTGAACCTCATGAGCTGCGCTATTACTTCACTGCTGAAAGTGGTTCGCTGATCAAAATCGGCCAATATCCACCGATGTCTGATTATGCCTCAACTGAGACCGCCGCTTTTTCTCAAGTACTGTCCAGGGCTGAACTCAAGGAGTTGAATACGGCTATAACGCTTGCCACCCACGGTAACGGGATTGGTGCTTTTATTTATCTGCGGCGCGTATTTGAAGGTTTGATCAATCAATCGCATCAAACCGCACTGTTGAATGAAGGCTGGAACGAAACTCAGTATACGGGCCTCAGCATTGAGGAAAAAGTGCAAAGGCTGGCATTTAATTTACCAGAATTTGTAGTGAGTACCCCTCAGCTTTACAGTCTGTTTGCAAAGAGCATTCAGGAATTGAATGATGATGAATGCCTGGCGAGTGTGGATGTGCTGAAAAATGGAATTTATGCCATTGCTGAAGAACGTATGATCCAACTCTCACGCATTAAGCGTGCGGATGCTGCTAAAAAAGCCATCGCCAAGCTGGGTCATTAATCTCCCCTGAAAAATGTCATGCATGGTGATTGCGCACCATGTCATCAATGTTTCATTTGACTATATTTCTATATTTATGGAAATATAGAAATATGAATACTAAAAATGCAGTCACCCTACTCTCATGCCTAGCGCATGAAGCTCGCCTTGAGGTGTATCGATTACTGGTTCAGCATAGTCCGGAAGGTATGGCAGCCGGAGATATCAGCACTCAGCTCAGCATTCCTGCCAGCACTCTTTCATTTCATTTGAAAGAACTTGCGCATGCTGGACTGGTGCAATCAGATCAGCAAGGTCGATTTATTTACTATTCAGCGGATTTTTCTGCAATGAATGATCTTGTTGCCTATTTGATGGAGAACTGCTGTGGCGGCAAGCAGGATTGCTGTGAACCATCCATCAGTCAGATCATATTCTCACCAAGCAAACGCTAGCGAAAGGATGCGCGATGAAACGCATGCATATTCATATCAGTGTTGAAAATCTTGCTCAGAACATTGTTTTTTATCGGAATTTATTTGGCATGGCGCCTACCGTTGAAAAGCCGGATTATGCCAAGTGGATGCTGGAAGATCCACGTATCAACTTTGCAATCAGCCAGCGCGGCAGCCAGCCTGGCATTGATCATTTAGGATTTCAGGTAGATTCTGATGAAGAGTTGGAGATTATGCGCCAGCGGCTTGAGTCTGCAGACGCTGAAGTAGTGACGCAGGCTATGACCACCTGCTGTTATGCAAAATCCAGCAAACACTGGACACAAGACCCGAATGGTATCGCCTGGGAGAGTTTTCACACTCTGGATCATATTCCAACCTTTAATGAAGCCATGCCGGAAGTGGTTGCCACCAGTTGCAGCCCTGTTTTTAAAAGCCGCCAGCAAACAGCTGAACGTTCGGGGTGTTGCTGATGCAGGAAAATAGCGCGCAGGCCACAAGTGAGATTGGTTTATTCGAGCGTCACCTGACGTGGTGGGTGATTACCTGCATTGTCATTGGCATGTTGCTTGGAAAAGCGTTACCTGACATTTTTCAGACGATTGCACTCTTGCAGGTTGCTGAAGTGAATCTGGTCGTGGCCGTATTGATTTGGTTGATGATTATTCCCATGCTGCTAAAAGTGGATCTTTCGCACATGGGCGACGTGGCCCAGCATGGCAAAGGCATTGCGGTGACACTGGGGATCAACTGGCTGGTAAAGCCTTTTTCAATGGCGATTTTGGCCTGGATTTTCATACGCCATTTATTCGCACCCTATTTACCTGCCGAACAAATTGATAGCTACATTGCCGGCTTGATATTGCTGGCAGCAGCACCCTGTACTGCGATGGTATTTGTCTGGAGCAATCTTTGTCATGGTGACCCGAAGTTCACCCTGGCACAGGTGGCAGTCAATGATGTCATCATGCTGTTTGCCTTTGCGCCAATTGTTGCACTTTTGCTCGGTCTTTCGAGCATCACTGTTCCCTGGAACACGCTCGCCATTTCTGTTGGACTGTTTATTGTGGTCCCCGTGATGCTGAGCCATTGGTGGCGTAAGTCTTTACAGGATAACCCGGAAAAAATGCTGCGAGTGCAGGCCACTTTGCAGCCCGTTTCAATGGGGGCACTGCTGGTCACGCTAATCTTGTTGTTTGCATTTCAGGGTGAGCAGATTCTGGCGCAGCCCATGATAATTGTATTGCTTGCGATTCCTATATTGATTCAGGTGTATTTCAACTCTGGCCTTGCCTATCTGTTGAATCGAAAATTTGGTGTGGCACATTGTGTAGCAGGTCCATCAGCGTTGATCGGGGCTTCCAACTTTTTTGAATTGGCGGTTGCCACAGCTATTGCCCTGTTTGGCATACATTCTGGCGCTGCACTAGCGACAGTAGTAGGCGTGCTCATTGAAGTGCCGGTGATGTTGACCGTCGTCGGTATCGTGAATCGCTCGAAGTCCTGGTATATGCAAGCGTAGGAGCAGAAATGAATATCTTATTTTTATGCACGGGTAACTCTTGTAGGTCTATTATGGCTGAGGCCACTTTTAACGCGCTGGCACCTGCGGGCATGCGGGCGATGAGTGCTGGCAGCCAACCTGCAGGATATGTTCATCCGCGTTCGATTGCGCTGTTGGCGCGTGAGGGAATACCAACGGCAGGCTATTACAGCAAATCCTGGCATGAGATTTCAGACAAGCCTGATATTGTGATCACGGTGTGCGCCAGCGCGGCCGGAGAAACCTGCCCTGCTTACATTGGCGATGTTGTGCGTGGTCATTGGGGGGTAGATGATCCAGCAAAAGTGACGGGCAGCGAGGCGCATATTGAGGCTGCATTTGAGCAGGCATATCGCGTGTTACGCCAACGGATTGAAAAGTTTCTTGCTCTACCACTCTCAACGCTGCTGGAAGATCGGCAGGCGTTGAAAGATGCGCTGGCAGACATTGGACGCAGCTAGTTGCGAGTTATCGCTTATCTGGCAATGGAGATGCCTACGCGTAATTGCGTATCACGGTCTTGATCGTACTCCAGCAAGGTCTCCCCGTAGCCTGAGAACATCTGCAGGTAAACAAAGCTGCCCGTTCTGGCAAATATTTTTTCGCTGATGGGGTAGGAAAGATCAATCTGGCCAGAGGCATAGCCGCCAGTTCCCTGACGGTATAATCCACTGATGATCAGGCCGTCTTCACGCCCGTATCGTGCCAGCCAGTCGACATATCCTCGATAACGCTGAATGTCCCGGTTTTCCTTTTTATCCAGGTAATGGTAAATCCTCGGCATAAGCGTCAGTCGTTTGCCGTTATCAAGATCAAGATGCCAGGAGGGTCGCACATAGGCAATATTGATCGAACGGGACACATCACCGCCCTGCCCGTTTGATTCATGTTCAAGGCCAGCGCGCCATTCATCCGGCATCAAATATTGCCCGCTGCCAGCCCAGCGATACATCAGCCCTGGCCGGTAACTGGTATCGCGGAATGGGCTGGAGTCCTCACCGAGATCCCATAGTGATGTCTGCGTGTAGGTAAAGAACAGATTGCTGAATAATGAAGAGAATTTGGCAATACTCCCATCAGGGTCAAACAGTCGATATTTGAAGCTGAGCTGGAATCTGGCGTCTGCACCCCGTTCCGAATTGTGACCAATGACAAAATAAGTAGGCTCATTGGCCGCCAGCGCCGGTTCTTCACCTGGCTGGGCAATGACAATTCGGGGTGCACTGGATTCCGCTATTTCGGTGGGCTCGGTGGCCACTTTCGCATCCAATGCCACCGGTATTGGCCCCGTTTCATCGTCGGTGGAGGCCAGTAATAAAAACTGGTTGGAGGGATACTCAGCAAGGCTTGCGCGCACTACACCTGCATATTGGCGCTGTGGTTGCACAGAAAATTTGCGCCGATAATCGCTAGGCGTGCCATTTTCTTGTATCGGGGTCAGAATCAGGCGTTCTGTTTTGCCGCTGCCGCGCAAATTGATTTCCAGATGATCAGGCCATGCTGCTTTATCAGGCTTTACAATTTCCAGGTTCAGGGTTTGACCTGCATTGATAATCGCACTCTGGCTGGCAATCAGCCATTCTTCAGCAGCGTACACATTGGACGCAAACAGGCAGGCAGCCACCAAGGTGATGCTTTTGAAAGCATTCGTAAACATGATCAGGACTCTCTAAAGAAGGTTGTCCCCCATGCAGGCCAGCATGGGGAAAACTGAAATGAAATCTGGATGATTGTTAGTTATTGGTCCGACAACTTGAATACCAATAAGTTGTCACCCTGCTTGAATCCAAAAATGGCATTACCGCCTGCAGCGACTGCAATGTATTGCACACCGTCGATTTCATAGGTAATGGGCGGTGCGTTGACGCCGGCATCAGCGTGTGTTTGCCATAACAGGGCGCCGGAAGCGCTGTCGTAGGCATTGAAGTTGCCATTGCCCTCACCCATGAACACCAAGCCTCCCGCTGTTGCCAGCACCCCACCTACCAGTGGCTGTTCGGTTTTTTGCTGCCATCGGATTTTGCCATCCATGAGATTGATGGCGCTGAGCAGGCCCCAACGGGGTTCATCAATCGGTTCTGAGGAGGTATAGCGTACGGGTGCATGGCCATCTGTGGCGCTAGATTCATGTAGGGTGTAGCGAATCGGAGCGTGTATTGCAGCTACAAAGCCTAGTTGCGCTGGCTCGTCCACAGCCATTGGAGACCAGTTGGCACCGCCTAAAATCCCCGGAAAAATGCGCGTACCTGCAAATGTGGGTTTGGCAAACAGATTTTCCTGCGGCACAAAGGCCTCGGACAGATAGAGCAATTTGCCTGTCTTCCGATCATGCACATATAACCAGCCGGTCTTACTGGCTTGCGCGACAGCAGGAATCTGCGTGCCATTCAGTCTTGCAGAGAACAGTACCGGCGGACTAGCCACATCATAGCCCCAAAGATCGTGCGGCACTTGCTGGTAGTACCAGCGTAACTGACCTGTTTTGATGTCCAGCGCTATCAAAGATACGGTATACAGGTTGTCTCCTGGCCTGGATATATCATTCATCTGAGGTGACGGATTACCGGTGCCGAAATACAACAAGCCCAATGTAGGATCTATTGCCGGGGTGCTCCAGACTGAGCCACCGCCATATTTGGCTGCGTCCGGATATTTAGCAAGACTGGCTTTTTCATGTGGAATATCTCGATTCAAGGGATGGCCCTCTGCTGTCGTGGGCGTGAAGTCTCCTTCCCATCCGGTGTCTGGAATGCTGTCAAATTGCCAGACCTTGCTGCCGTTATCAACATCATAGGCGGCTAAAAAGCCAGGCCGTCCATAACGGCCCGTTACACCGATCACCGCACCAAGTGGTGCATCGCTCGTAGGGTTATCAATATGCAACCCATAGCCTACACCCGTTACACCGATCATCACGCGATTCTGATAGACGACAGGCGCCATTGCCATGCCGATACCAGTGCCCCCTGTTACCTTTGCGCTGCTATTGGGGTCTTGCTGATTCAATGAACTTTGTGCCTCGGTAATCACATCCTGTTCAACCACGTTAATGTCCCATAGCACCTTGCCTGTACTAGCTTCCAACGCGATCAGTCGCGCATCTACGGTACCGATGAATACTTTGCCATTGCTGACAGCAACGCCTCGGTTGGCGGGTCCACAGCAGAGCTTCCAGTCTGGTCGAAGTGCATGTTGATAGCGCCAAAGTTCATGTCCATCTTTCGCATCCAGTGCGACCACATGATTGAAAGGTAGCGACAAATACATGACGCCGTTGGTAACAATAGGCGTGGCCTGAAATGTGGATGTCACTCCGCTTTTGAATTGCCATGCAGGTGTGAGTTTATGGACGTTGCCCTGGTGGATTTGCTTGAGGGGTGAATAACGCTGGTTGCTGTAATCACGGCCATAGCTGGGCCAGTCACTGCGTGAATCAGAGGAATCAGACACTGATTTAGATATTGGGGATACCGCCTGACAGCCAATCAGCAAAAAAAGACTGAAGCCGCATATCACGTGGCTCCATTTTGATATCCCGTTAAAGCACATGTCGAAATGTCCTTAAAAATATTTCACCAAAGTATACAGAGTGGTCTACTGTTATTGTTAATATATAGTTAGCGAAGTATTAATGCATTAATTATCGTGTCGTGGCATTAGAAATGATTACCCAAATGAGACATGACGTAATGTCCAATCCATCATTAAAGCTTCTTGGATATAACATGAATATGAATTTTTTGAATAAGTATTGAATATATATTTAATCTTGAATATTGCAATATTTGAACTTTTGAATAAGTATTGAATCATAATTGTGCTTGCACAAGCGTGGGGAACATAAGAGGAGTTAACAGATGGCAGCCATCAACAAACGTAACGCAGAGGCTTTTCCAATAAGAACTGTTGCCGCATTGACGGGCATTAACCCTATTACACTCCGCACCTGGGAAAGGCGCTACGGCTTGATTGAGCCGGTCAGAACACCCAAGGGCCACAGGCTTTACACCAAAGAGCATATTTCCATGCTGAATAGGGTTGTGGATTTGCTAGATCAAGGCATGTCTATCAGCCAGATTAATTTTGCTGCAATTGCGACCGATCCAGAGCGTTTGGCATCACAGGAAGAGGAGTTTTGGGCAAAGCTCACAGACAGAATGATTGTTGCCATCTCGAACTTTAATGAAGCCATTCTTGAAAACGCCTACAACGAAGCGATGGCGTTATATCCGATTGAAACTGTGACCCAGAAATTGTTGTTGCCATTATTGGCAAAGCTTGGAAATCGATGGGCATCTGGTGATGGTACGGTGGCAGAAGAGCATTTTTTTGGGGTGTACTTGAGAAACAAGCTGGGCGCACGTTTTCATCACCGCAAACGTCTGGATAACGGGCCCAAATTGATTATGGCATGCGTGCCAGACGATAGGCATGAAATTGGTTTATTGCTATTTGCACTTGCCGCCTATGATCAGAATTACCGCTGCATATTGTTGGGCGCAGATATGCCACTGGAAGACCTGCCAGATGCGGTTACACATTCTGAATCTCAGGCCATTGTGCTTTCGGCTTCTTTTCCGGCCAATATCAATAACTTGACAGCGCAAATCTCGGCGCTTGTTAAACGATCCAGCGTCCCGGTTTTTGTGGGCGGCAGTGCCTCTGTCACCTATCGCAACCAAATTCAGGAAGTGGGTGCCCATGTGCTAGGCGCGGATTTTGATGGCGGGTTGAAAAAAATCAATGCGATTCTTTCGCATTAATCACGGTTAAAACTTTCTAAGATAAATTCAGGAGTCTTTATGCAAGTCACTAGTCTGGCGATCAATTGGGCGGAGCGAGGTTTGGTTCCGGATTATGCCTTGCGAGCCGGCATTCGGCGTTTGCTTGAAAAGCGATTACAGGAGATTTCAGCAAGCGATTGTGAAGCTGGTGCTGACATTGAAACTGTCTTTGTTCAAGCCATGCGTGATGCACCTGTTGCACTGGTGCCTGAGTTGGCGAATGAGCAACATTACGAAGTTCCGGCAGACCTCTTTATGCACTGCCTCGGCAAACATCGCAAATACAGCTCATGTTATTGGGCTGAAGATACCAAATCGCTGGATGAGGCTGAGGCTCTGGCGCTAAAGCTCACCTGCCAGCATGCCACTTTGGAAGACGGACAACGTGTTCTTGAGTTAGGTTGCGGCTGGGGATCGCTCACCCTCTGGATGGCAGAACATTACCCTAAAAGCCATATCACTGGGGTTTCAAATTCCAACTCACAACGTGAGTACATTTTGTCAGAAGCCAGAAAGCGCGGTCTGAACAATCTTGAAGTTGTGACATGCGACATGAACACCTTTACCCCAATAGGCCAATTTGACCGAATTGTATCGGTTGAGATGTTTGAGCATATGCGCAACTATGAGGTGTTATACAAGCGCGTGCATGACTGGCTGGTGCCAGGTGGACGTTTTTTCAAACACATTTTTGTGCATCGTTTAACGCCTTACGCATTTGAAGTGGTTGGCGACGATGACTGGATGAGCCAGTTCTTCTTTTCTGGCGGCATGATGCCCAGCGATGACCTCCCGTTGCGCTTTCAGCGTGATCTGAAGCTATTACAGTTATGGCGTTGGGATGGCACCCACTATCAGAAAACGGCCAATGCCTGGCTGGAAAATATGGATCTGCAGGAAGCTCAGGTGCGCCCTATTCTCGAACAAACTTACGGGGTTGAAGCTGTCGATATGTGGCGTATGCGCTGGCGTATTTTTTTCATGTCCTGTGCTGAATTATTTGGCTATCGCCAGGGTCAGGAATGGTGGGTAAGCCATTATCTGTTTGAGCGCCCTGCAGGGTAAGGTCGACATGTCACGTTCAGTCATCAATTTCATCGCCTTTCAAATTGGCTGGTTCTGTTGCGTCCTAGGTGCAGCGAACGCCCTGCCCTGGCTCGGGCCCATAGCCGCTATTCCGATCCTGTTCTGGCATCTATCTCAATCAGAAAACTGGGCACGAGAAGCCAATTTGCTGGTGATCGCAGTCCTGTTAGGTGCTGCATTTGATCAAAGCCTGCTGTCACTGGGCTGGTTACAGTATCCGGCTTCTTCTTGGCCTGCATCATTGTTGCCGGTATGGATGCTGGTACTTTGGGTACTGTTTGCCTCAACACTCAACTTAAGCCTGCGTTGGCTAAGAAAAAGCTACCTTTTGGCTGGTTTTTTTGGTGCAGTCGGCGGCCCGCTTGCCTATATGGCGGGTGTGAAGCTTGGGGCGATGGTCTGGCTGAATGAGCCAGCCATGCTGGTAGCGCTTGCGATTGGCTGGGGTTCGCTATGCCCGTTACTGGTATGGATATCCGTGAGATTTGATGGATATCTCAACCTGCATCAGCAACCGATTGATCCGGAGCATGTTCAACATGTTTGATTGGCCAATTTATTTACAGGGCTTGATGGCATTGCTGGCCTTTGGTGGGTTGGGTTGGCTGCTGAGCTTGTTGCGAAAGAACGTCACCCACGTGGATAGCATGTGGAGCCTGTTCTTTTTGCTAACTTGCTACCTTTATATTACTTCTAGTAATGGATTTAATGATAGAAATATATTGTTGTTTACATTGGTTTTAATATGGTCTTTGCGTTTGTCTGTTTATTTGACATGGCGCAATTGGGGGCCACATGAGGATCATCGATATCTAGCCATCAGAAACAATAATGCCCCGCACTTCTGGCTCAAGAGTCTCTATATTGTTTTTGGCCTTCAAGCCGTGCTGGCGTGGGTAGTGTCATTACCTTTGTTGGGAGTCTCGTTGTCTGAGCGACCATTAGGCTGGATTGACAGTGCTGGCGTCCTGCTTTGGGCAATTGGCCTGTTCTGGCAAACGATTGGAGATTGGCAACTGACACATTTCAAGGCTAACCCTGCCAATCAAGGGGCTGTTCTTGATACGGGCTTGTGGAAATTCAGCCGCCATCCAAATTATTTTGGGGAGGCATGTATCTGGTGGGGCTTCTACTTGCTGGCAGTATCTGCCGGTGCATGGTGGAGTGTGATTGGCCCATTGCTCATGACATTGCTGTTGCTCAAGGTCAGCGGCGTTGCATTGCTTGAAAAAGATATTGGTGAGCGGCGTCCAGCTTATCAGGACTACATAAAGAGAACCAATGAGTTTATTCCGTGGTGGCCTAAGGTAGGGAGCCAATGATGAACCTACCAGTGAAAACCATTGCATTCTTCACCACCTTACTGATCTCAATGCCATGTTTCAGTATGGAATGGCCGTTCAAGGCGTTTCTGGATGGCAAGGAAATTGGAGAGCATCGCTTTGTACTGGATCAATCTGGTGATCAGGCTGTACTCAAAAGTGAAGCCACCTTTAACGTTAAATTCCTGTTCATCAACGCTTATCGCTACAGGCATACGGCCGATGAGGTATGGGAAGGTGATTGTCTGCGCAAACTGGACGCTAGAACGGAAGAAAACCGCGATGTTTCTGTCGTCAAGGGCATGGCCGAAGGTAACACCTTTGCGCTACAAGGCCCCAAAGGTGAGATGCAGTTACCGAGCTGCCCCATGACATTTGCCTACTGGAATCCCGCCATGCTCAAACAGCGAAGATTGCTGAATCCGCAAACTGGAGAGTGGCTGGATGTGCGCATACGTGCATTGGGTACAGAGCCGATTGAAGCGCGTGGCCAGTCTGTGATGGCCAATCGCTATCGTCTGGAGGCGACAAAAATGAAGATAGACCTCTGGTATTCGCCTGAAAAGGAATGGCTAGCGTTGGAATCCACCACGCCCGAGGGCTATTTGCTTCGTTACGAATTACGCTGAACAACACAGAAAAGAGAATCATGCCAATGAAACGCTTGCTAAGTCGATTCTTAATTGGTGCCTGCACCATTCTTGGTGGATGCGCCAGCCAATCACTCGCACCCATTGCGACTGTACCTGAGGTCGATCTTAATCGATTCATGGGGGATTGGTATGTGATTGCCTGTATCCCTACTGCAATTGAAACTGAGGCATACAATGCCGTCGAATCCTATCGACTGGATGATGATGGCACCATTGCCACCACCTTCACTTTCCGCAAGGGTGGTTTTGATGGCCCTGAAAAACGCTACAACCCGCGCGGCTTTGTAAAAGAGGACACCGGAAACGCGCAATGGGGGATGCAATTTGTCTGGCCCATCAAAGCAGATTTCAGGATCGCCTATCTTTCAGAGGATTACTCCAGCACCGTGATCGCACGTAACGCGCGAGATTATGTCTGGATCATGGCCCGTAGCCCAAAAATCAGTGCTACACATTACAACGAGCTGGAAGAATTTGTGCGTCAATTGGGCTACGACACAGGCAAACTGCGCAAAGTCCCGCATGACTGGAGCCAGCGATGAGCCATCGCCCGATTTTTCATCGTTTGTTGCGCTGGCTCGATAGTAGTGCCAGTGCACCTGTTGCGGCTGTGAATGAAAATCGTGTGGATTGGTTAAGAGTTCTGCCTTTTGTCGGGTTGCATGTGGCCTGTCTTGCGGTTATCTGGGTGGGTTGGAGCCCTTTTGCCGTCATGTTTGCTGTTGCACTCTACGCTTTGCGGATGTTTGCTATCACGGGCTTTTATCACCGCTATTTCTCACATAAGGCGTTTAGAACTTCAAGGTTGATGCAGTTTTTATTTGCCATACTAGGTCCAACAGCCGTTCAACGTGGCCCCCTTTGGTGGGCATCCCAACACCGACATCATCATGTGAACTCTGATCGGGCAGAAGACGCCCATTCACCTGTGCAACATGGGTTTTTGTGGAGTCATCTAGGCTGGTTTCTTTCAGATGCGCATTTCGCCACCCGAACAGAGCGTGTGAAGGAGCTTGCCCAATATGCCGAGCTGCGATTTCTTGATCGGTTTGATGTGATTGTGCCCATTCTGTTTGCTGTGGGGATTTTCTATCTGGGTGAATGGCTGGCAGTCGCAGCGCCAGAGCTCCAGACAAACGGTCCGCAACTGCTGGTCTGGGGATTTGCCATCTCAACCGTTGCACTCTATCACGCGACTTTTAGCGTGAATTCACTAGCGCATGCGTGGGGACAACGACGTTACGAGACTTCCGACCACAGCCGAAATAACTTACTGATTGCGATCCTGACCATGGGTGAAGGCTGGCATAACAATCACCACCACTACCCTGGCTCCGCCAGACAGGGATTTTACTGGTGGGAGCTTGATTTAACCTGGTATGGATTAAAGCTGATGTCAGCTTTAGGCTTGATTTGGGACTTGAAGACCGTGCCCCATGGTGTACGCAATATGCGTCGCATTGCCAACAAGGAAGCCTCATGAAAATTGCCATTATTGGCAGCGGTATCGCTGGCAACACCATTGCCTATCACTTGCATCCAGAACATGAGGTCACGGTATTTGAAGCTGGTAGCCATATTGGCGGACACACCCATACGCATGAGATTGAATATCGCGGCATGCCTTACTCTGTGGATACCGGCTTTATTGTGTTCAATGACCGTACTTACCCGAACTTCATTGAATTACTGAACAAGCTCGGTGTAGCCTGGCAAGACAGCCATATGAGTTTCAGTGTACGTTGCGAAAAAACGGGGCTGGAATACAACGGTACCACGCTCAACAGCTTGTTTGCCCAACGTCACAATCTGTTGCGACCAAGCTTCTACGGCATGATTCAGGACATTCTTCGATTCAACCGCGAGTCACTGGAACTGCTTGAGGACGGCCCGGAAATAACCTTGGGTGAGTATCTGGCGCAGAAAAGTTACCGTCAGGCGTTTATTGACTATTACATCATCCCCATGGGAGCTGCGATCTGGTCCACCGAGGCTAGCAAAATGCTGGATTTTCCAGCGCGCTTCTTTGTCAGGTTTTTTCATCACCATGGCATGTTGACCGTGAATGATAGACCGCAGTGGCGGGTGATTCAGGGAGGGTCGGCACGTTATGTTGAGGCATTGACGGCCTCCTTCAAGGATCGTATTCGACTCAATACGCCAGTCACTCGTGTAAGACGCTTGAAGCGCTCGGTACGTGTCACCCCACTCAATGGGGCTGAGGAATCTTTTGACTGGGTTTTTTTCGCTTGCCATAGCGATCAGGCACTTCAGATGTTGGCTGATCCCAGTGCTGAAGAAAAAGACATACTGGGGGCCATTCCCTATCAGGAAAACACCGTGTATTTGCATACCGATGCGGTAATGCTGCCTAAACGAAAACTCGCATGGGCCGCTTGGAATTATCATGTCACGGCTTCGCCTTTGGATCGGGTTGCAGTGACTTACAACATGAATATTTTGCAGGGGTTGAAGTCCCCTGATCCCATTCTTGTCACGCTGAACCATACAGGTAATATCAATCCGGCCAAGGTCATCAAGCGCATCACCTATCACCACCCGGTGTATACCCCTGCAGGCACGGCTGCACAGCAGCGACATCATGAAATCAGTGGCGTCAATCGTACCGCCTATTCTGGGGCCTACTGGCGTAACGGTTTTCATGAAGATGGTGTGGTCAGCGCGTTACAGGCATTGACGCATTTTCGTCAGGCTATCAGCCATGGCTAAGTTGGCTGGACTTCGTCACAGTGCCATATATACCGGGTGGGTCAGGCATCGTCGTTTCCTGCCGGTCTTGCATGCGTTTCGCTACCGTACATTCATGATGTGGCTTGATCTGGATGAACTGCCAGATTTGTTTGCGGATAGCGCACTCTGGTCATACGGTAAGCCAAATCTGGCCTGGTTCAAGCGTGAAGATTATCTGGGTGATCCTGGCAAATCCCTGCGTGAAGCAGTTACTGAGTTGGTCAATGCGGAAATTGGACAACACCCCAGTGGACGCATTTGCATGCTGACCAATCTCAGATACTTTGGATACTGCTTTAATCCTGTCACTTTTTACTATTGTTATCAGCCAGATAGCGATGCATTGCTGGCGATTGTTGCCGAAATCAACAATACCCCATGGAATGAACGCCATCGCTATGTGCTGGACTGCAGCAGGCATGCCCCCACTGAAAAAGTCCACAAGTTTGCTTTCAGCAAGGATTTCCATATCTCTCCATTTATGCCCATGGAGATTGAATATGACTGGGTTTTCAAAACGCCGGACGACCAATTGAGTGTGCATATGCGTAATCTCTGCAAGGATCAGCAGACCACTGGCAACAAGATGTTCGATGCCACGCTTGAGCTCCATCGTCAGGAAATCAGCCCACAGGCATTGCGCCGGATATTACTGGCTTACCCGCTGATGACATTGAAAGTCATCACGGCTATTTACTGGCAGGCATTCAGGCTCTGGCTGAAACGCGTGCCCTTTATTTCACACCCCAAACATCAACCGAACACTTAAAGGAATACCCTGATGAAATCTTCAAACCTTGTTGGTGGCACCGGTCTCTTTGGATTGCCCAGAAAACAGCAGTCAGGTTGGCTGCAAAACATGGCACGTTCGCTGGTGCTGAACCGCCTGCAGGGCTTGATGCATGGAAAATTACTGATCATTGAAAACCAGACGCATTATGAATTTGGTGAAACATCAGCAGAAACTGGTATCAGTGTGGCAATTCATGTGAAGGATGCCCGCTTTTACGGTGATATTGCCTTTGGCGGCTCAGTAGGTGCTGGTGAGGCGTATATGCTGGGCTATTGGACCTGTGACAATCTGACCAAACTGATCCGCTTGATGGTGCTTAATCAGAGCGTCATGGATAGTCTCGAGGGTGGGTTTGCCTGGCTGGCGAAACCTGTGTTGAAAGTCCTGCACCACATGAATCGAAACACTGAAGATGGTAGTCGTCGCAATATCGCAGCACATTACGATCTGGGTAATGACATGTTCCAGCTTTTTCTGGACCCTACCATGATGTACTCCTCCGCGATTTTTGATACACCGCAGATGAGCCTTGAACAAGCGTCGGTGAGCAAGTTGGATCGCATCTGCCGCAAGTTGGAACTCAAACCGGAAGACCATGTGATTGAAATTGGTGCTGGCTGGGGTGGATTTGCCATGCATGCGGCGCAACACTATGGCTGCAAAGTGACCACGACCACCATCTCACAAGCCCAATATGCGCTTGCCAAAGAACGCATAGAGGCTGCAGGCCTGACAGATAGAATTCATCTGCTTCTGCAGGATTACCGGGATTTAGAGGGGCAGTTTGACAAGCTGGTGTCCATTGAAATGATCGAGGCGGTGGGTCATGAGTATTACGAGACCTTTTTTGCCAAATGTGCCAGCCTGCTCAAACCTGAGGGCATGATGCTTTTGCAAGGCATCACCATTGCTGACCAGCGTTATGAATCAGCAAAAAACGCTGTTGATTTCATCCAACGTTATATCTTTCCTGGCAGTTGCATCCCTTCTGTGACTGCACTGCTGGAGAGCAGCACGCGAGCTTCTGACTTGAGACTATTCAATCTTGAGGATGTCGGCCCACATTACGCGCGTACACTGGCTGAGTGGCGCATCAACTTTTTCAATCATATTGAGCAGGTGCGGGCGCTGGGTTATTCAGAAGAATTTATCCGGATGTGGGAATTTTATTTGTGCTATTGCGAAGGTGGATTTGAGGAGCGCGCACTAGGGGATGTGCATATGCTGTTTGTGAAACCACGCAATCGTCGGCAGCCCCTGTTGCCGCAATTGCACTAAAGCTTTTTAGCACATACACGCTGCATCACGGCCGGTTTGGGTTCGGCCTGGTATCCCTGCTCAAAAGCGATGAGATCAAAATCCTCATCGCAGATCTGTTTAAGTTCGTTTTCCCGTAGCAGAAAATCGGGATTTGTAGGCCTGCCATGGGCTTCGTGGCCAACCATAAAGGTTTCATATATCAGTATTCCGCCATGTACCAAGGTTGTAAGCAATTGTGGAAACAATGGGCGGTGCAAATAACGGCACACTACAATTGCATCAAACTGCTGAGGTGAAAATGGCCATGGGCCGGATTCGAGGTCGGCGACAAGTGTCCTAATTCCCGGGATACCTTTCAGATGCGACAAAGCTGCGCTGTCGATATCTACAGCCGTCACCTCAAAACCGGCTTGTACTAACCAACGTGCGTTTCTTCCTGTTCCCGCCGCTAAATCGAGTACCGTGCCCTTGGGTTTGATGCTGTCTGCATGCGAAACCATCCAGGCTGATGGACGCTCGGCATGTTCAGTTTGTAATAAGGTGAAATGTGCCATGCTACTGAATCATCCTTTTAATCACGCTGCTCGTGGTTGAAGATATGAATATCCTCCACGCGCAGGCTGACATCTGTTTTGCTACCCACTTCCAGAGCCAACTCATTGGAGAGGCGGATCGGGATGCTGGTCTGAAAGCCAATCTCGGTACCAGTAATCTTTAGAGACAACTTTGCCTGATCACCCAACACCAGCTTTTTAACGATTTCCACCGGGATATGATTATCCAGAGTCGACATTTGAGGGCGTGATATTGCACGGAAGCGAATGCCGGACTCAGGAATGACGCAACGCACCTGCTCGCCATCGGCGATGGCCTGATCAGCTGATTGTACATGCAACAGATGGGGCCCGAGCTTAAGTGTGATCAAGCCATCATCTTGGCCGGATACTGTTGCATCAAAACGATTACGCAAACCCAGTAATTTGGCAGCAGATTCATTTACTGGCTTTGCCAGCACAGATTGCGGCGTGCCACTCTGCAAGGTTTTGCCCTCGTTGATGAGTGTCATGCGGTCACCCAGCAACATGGCTTCATGCAAATCATGCGTGACCAGCAACACTGGCATGGCCAGCTGATCTCTCAGCTCAATCACTTCTGCGTAGAGTTTTTCTCGTGTAGCCAGATCAACTGCGGAGAATGGCTCATCAAGCAAAAGCACGGTTGGTCGAGGCGCTAGCGCCCGTGCCAATGCAACACGCTGCTGCTGACCTCCGGAAAGGGCATGCGGGCGATGCATGGCAAGCCCATCCAGATGCATACGCTCCAACCATTCATGTGCACGTTTGCGACGCTCGACAACAGGCAGCATGTGCAAGCCGGATTCCACATTGGCCAGCGCCGTCATGTGCGGAAACAGGCCGTAATGTTGCGGTACATAGCCTACCCGTCGCGACTGAGTGGAGACATGGAGCTTGCCATCTGCCCAGACCTGATCTCCACTGCGGATCATGCCAGAAGCAATCCGCCCAAGACCAGCCACCATACGTAACAAGGTGGACTTTCCACTGCCGGAAGGCCCAACCAGCACCATGATCTCGCCTGCCGCACAATGCATGGCCGCATCCAGTGCAACAGGCTGCGTCTGCCGCACACGTATGGCAAGGTCATAATTCAGGGTGGACATGTTTTCTCATTTGCGGCGCCACCAGTCGGCGCGATAAGGCATTGGCAATTCCCAATACCAAAATGGCAATCACAAGTAAGATCAGCGACATTTGTCCAGCCGCTTCAAGATCAAACGCCTGTACACGGTCATAGATGCTGATTGCGATAGTTCTGGTTTCACCAGGTAAATTACCCCCCACCATCAGTACCACACCAAACTCGCCCAGCGTGTGGGCAAAGGTCAGCACCAGCGCGGTCAACATGCCAGGCCAGGCCAACGGCAATTCTACCGTGACCAATTGCCGCCAGAATGACATGCCGCAGCAGGCTGCAGAATCTCGAATTTCCTGTGGAATTGCTTCAAAAGCACGCTGAATTGGCTGTACGGCAAAAGGAATATTGACGATGATGGAAGCAATAACCAGCCCGGAGAAATGAAATACCAACCCCTGCCCTGTTAATTCCACCAACCAGCGGCCGATCAGGGACTCATTGCTCAAGCCAACCAGCAGGTAGTAACCTACTACAGTAGGTGGCAGCACAAGCGGAACAGCCACTGCGGCCTCCACCAGAGATTTTCCATAAAAATGCCTGAGACTCAGCCAACGCGCTGCAAATAAGGCGAGCGGCAATAATATGATAACTGTCAATACGCCCAACTTGATCGAGAGCCAGAATGCAGTCCAATCCATGGATATTAATCTTCCTCTGGCAATTCGAAGCCATAACGCTTGAATATATCACGCGCTGGCGGGCTCTGAAGATAACTATATAGCGCTCTCGCGGCTGGAGATGCCCCCTTCATCAATACCATGCGTTGGCGTAATGGCTGATGCAGATGCGGAGGTAGTAACATGGCGTTTACGCGTCCTGCCAATTGGGGTGACTTGACGAGTGAAAACGCCACAATGCCACCATCCGCTGAACCACTCATCGCAAACTGTGCAGCTTGCGAGACGTTCTCACCATACACTAGGTGAGGTTTGATAGGCTCCCACAGTTGCAAGGCTCGAAGCGCCTCCTCAGCACGCTTTCCATAGGGGGCGTGCTCAGGATTGGCAATCGCAAACCGCCGTAATTGTTTGTTTTCCAGTTGCCGTTTGAGTCCTGACAGCGCTTCATCCATGGGTATTTGGCTATTTTTGGGTGTCATCAGCACAATTCGCCCCAGTGCATACAATGTACCGGCATCATCCGTCAGTCCTGATTGGTCCAATGCGTGCACATAAGCTTCATCTGCTGACATGAACACATGAAAAGGTGCACCATGCCGTATCTGGGTCGCTAACAGGCCGGATGAACCATACGTCAAATTGACACGATGGCCGGATGTAACCTGAAAATTTGCCGTGATTTCTTCCAGCGCAAATTTCAGATCAGAGGCGGCAGCTAGGCGTATGGTGTCCGCAGCTACAATAAGGGGAAAGCCGATCAGCAGAATGGCATAAACTGCGTAAATGCCTCGTCGCAATAAGGTTTGCATGGGTAAAATAATCGTTTAATCAACTGTGGTCTGGTCATATTCTAAGCCAGAACGTAATCTTCTCGCTGAAAGCAATGTGTAATGCAGATTCAACATGCCAATATTCAGTGGCAATCAGGGCAGCCGGTCTCTGAACAATTTGGTGATGTTTATTTCTCACGGGATAACGGTTTGGCTGAAACCCATCACGTGTTTATCCAGCACAATGGTCTGCCTGAGCGCTGGTCAACCCTGAAAGCCGCCCATTTCACAATCGCTGAAACCGGGTTTGGTACCGGGCTCAATTTTTTGTGTGCATGGCAGGCATGGCTTGAACATGCACCGGCGCAGGCCCGGCTACATTTCATCAGTTGTGAAAAGTATCCACTCAGTGTGGCAGACATCATACAAGCCCTCTCATACTGGCCGCAGCTCGCTCGCTTGAGCCAACAACTGATCGCGCAATATGACATGCTGTCTCCTGGCTTTCACAGAATGTCCTTCGATGACGGGCGCATTATTCTCACTTTGATGATTGGCGATGCTGCCGAGATGTACCATCAATTACAAGCCAAGGTCGACGCATGGTTTCTTGATGGGTTCGCGCCGGCGAAAAATCCTGAGATGTGGCAGTCCGGCCTGTTTAGTCAAATGGCGCGACTCTCGGCAAACAATGCCAGCTTTTCTACGTTCACCAGTGCAGGGATTGTAAAGCGTGGATTGACAGAAGCAGGCTTTAGCGTGGAAAAAGTGTCGGGTTATGGCAGCAAGCGGGAGATGCTGCGCGGGCAGTTTCAAGGCAATTCTATTCAAAACACAGCCTCTCTTGAGAAAGTTGGCAGCAGTGCTCAGCGGTCGTTGGAGAAAAAGTCCATTATAGTGGGTGGTGGTATTGCCGGGTGCGCCACCAGCCATGCCTTGGCGCAAAGAGGCTGGCAAGTGACGCTAATAGAGCGGCATGCAAGCCTTGCAAATGAAGCCTCTGGAAACCCAGTGGGGGTGCTTTATCCTCGCTTGGCGGTGCAGGATACTGTCATGAGCCGTCTTGCGCTCGCTAGTTTTCAATACACCACACGGCTTATTCGTGCATTGCGATTACCAGAGTCGTCCTACGGCCCATGTGGTGTGCTGCAGCTAACAGTGGATGAACGTGACCATGAACGACACCAAGCCATTCAGGCACGTGGTTTTTCGCAAGACATTGTGCGGTATTTGACAGCGGACGAAGCCAGTCAGGTCGCAGGTATTTCACTAACTCAAGATGCCTTGCATTTTCCGGCTGCAGGCTGGGTAAAACCACAAGATATGTGTCTGGCGCTCGCACAGCATAAAAATATCCAAAAACGATTGTCTACCGAGGCATTGAAGTTGCAAAAGCTGAGCCATGGTTGGCAAGTCACGAATACCGATGGCCTGCAGGAAGAAGCGCCTGTTCTTATTCTGACCGCAGCTAATCAAACCATGGCATTTCCACAGCTTGATAGTCTGCCTTTACAGCCTGTGCGTGGGCAGATTTCCATACTTCAGGCCTGTGCTAGCAGCAATGCCTTGAAAACCGTCGTCTGTACCGATGGGTACATCAGTCCTGCCATACATGGACATCACTGTCTCGGGGCCAGTTTTGTGCCGGACGACAAGACATTAGATATTCGGATATCAGAGCACCAACACAACTTGAAGATGCTGAAGGCCATGTTACCCTGGCTTTATGATCAGATCATGCAGCAGGACATGGGCAAGCAGTCGTTGATTGGAGGGCGTGCCGCATTGCGCTGTGCTACCCCAGACCGAATTCCATTAACAGGCCATCTTTTAGATCATGCTGCAGAAGAACTGGCATCTCCTGAAAGTGTGCCGTTGGAGGGCCTATATGTGAATACTGGTCACGGTTCCAAGGGTTTGTCGCAAGCGCCTTACTGCGCAGAGATTCTGGCATCAGCATTGAACCATGAGCCTTTGCCTGCAGACCGTCAATTAGTGGCGGCGCTTGACCCCAACCGGTTTTTACTGCGAAAGTTAGGGCTAAAGCATCGTATTATCGGGCTTACAGCCCCATTAATAGTAGGCTAGCGTCAAAAGAACATAGATTCCAGATGTCACAATCCCGTTTTCATACTGCCGTTGACTTTCACCGCAATGGTCAGCTGGCACAGGCTGAACAAGCCTACCGCCAACTCCTGGCAATGCAACCTCACCATGCAGATGCGCTGCATTATCTCGGCTTGCTCTGCCACCAGTCAGGCCGTTCTAAAGAAGCTGCCAACCTGATTCAAAAGGCGCTACAGATTCAGCCTGAAAATGTCGCTTGCCTGAACAATTACGGGGCGGTTTTAAGAGCCATTGGAGCGTTATCACAGGCGATAGAAACCTATCGTAAAGCCTTGCAATATACCCCGCGCGATATCGACCTTTTGCAGAACCTTGGCAATGCCCTGCTGGATGCCAAGCAGCATGAAGCGGCCTGTGACTGTTACCGTCGCGTGCTGCAACAAGCACCTGGACATCAAGAAGTGCGCTTGGCACTGGTGCAAGCGCTGTCTGCCTGGGGGTTCAATCTGCACGCCAATGGCAGCCACCAGCAGGCAGAAGCGGTTTATTCTGAGGCTGTCAGGCTTGCCCCGGAAGATGGCGCGCTTTTCTACAACCTTGCGAATGCACAGCGCGAATTGGGAAAGTCCACGGAAGCGCTATCCAACTACAAGCAAGCAATTGCGCGCATACCGAATGATGCAGACGTTTACAATAATTTGGGCAATGTGCTGCGAGAAATGGGGCAACTGGAAGATGCCATTGCTGCCTATCGCCGAGCGCTGGAACTCAACCCGCAACTCCACCATGCGCTGGTTCATCTGGTACACCAAAAGCAACATACCTGTGATTGGAACGATCTAGCGCAAGAAATTACACAGATTCGGCGTTGGGTTGAGGACACGCCGCATGCGCAGATCTCCCCTTTTGCATTTCTGGCCATGCCCGGCACATCGGCAGCTGAGCAACGGCGCTGCGCCAGTCAATGGGTGACGCAACGCATTTCACCGCTTTCTTCTCAGGCACTACCCGCGCCTGCGCCACGCAACAGCAGTGACAAAATCCGTATTGGGTATCTCTCCAGTGACTTCAGGCTTCATCCGCTGGCGTTTCTTATCACTGAGCTGTTTGAGCTGCATGATCGCCAACAATTTGAGGTCACGGCTTACTCCAATGCTGCAGATGACAAAACACCAGAACGCCAAAGGCTGGAAAAGTCTGTGGATCATTTCGTCGATATTCGTCACATGAGCCCTCATGCTGCCGCCAGCAAGATGCGCGAAGACCACATTGATATTCTGGTTGATCTCACTGGCTTCACGCACAACAGTCGCTCCGCAATTGCAGCCTTGCGCCCTGCCCGCCTGCATATCAACTGGCTGGGCTACCCTGGCACCATGGGCGACTTGTCTGAAAATCGCCCATTGTTTGATTATCTCCTGACTGATGCGTTTATTACGCCACAGATTCAAGCCACGCAATATGCTGAGCAACTGCTTTATCTGCCGCATTGTTACCAGCCCAATGACCGCAAGCGGCCAGTGGGTGTTGCGCCTACCCGCGCTGAATGCGGGCTACCGGAACATGGCTTTGTATTTTGTTGTTTTAATCAGACATTCAAGATTCTGCCATCCATGTTTGATATCTGGATGCGATTACTGTCTGCCCGTGCTGACAGTGTACTGTGGCTGCTCGACTGCAATCCCATCGCCAGAAAAAACCTGCTCAGGGAGGCAGAAAAGCGCGGCATTGCAGCAGGTAGACTGGTTTTTGCGCCTCGCGTCCCCATTGCACAGCATCTGGCGCGCCATGTGCATGCTGATCTGGTGCTGGATACCCTGCCCTACAACGCGCATACAACAGCCAGTGACGCACTTTGGATGGGCGTTCCGCTGCTCACCTGTGTGGGTGATACCTTTCCAGGCCGAGTAGCCGCCAGCATGCTGCATAGCATGGGGCTGGAAACTCTCATTGCTCATAGCCTGCAGGAATACGAGCAACAGGCATTGCGGCTAAGTACCGATCAGCCTGCCTTGATGCGCTTGAAGTCAGCACTCGCGCAGATGAAATCCAGTAGCCCCCTGTTTGATACGGATCGCTTTACACGTGACCTTGAAAATTGCTACCGGACGGTATTGTCGGCTGCCATGTCAGCAACATGACACAGCCTCTATATGGTATGTTAAAGTCATTTCTGCGGTATTTCCTATAACAAGCAATATAAACAAAGACATAAGAGATCAAACATGGCATCTGTCGATATTACCCCAGTGATCAAGTATATGGTGGAGAAAGGCGGCTCAGACCTGTTCTTTAGTACAGGCGCGCCTATCCACATGGAAATCGAAGGTGAAACCATGCCGATCAATGCCCAGATCATGGCGCCCGGCATGATCAAGGAGATTGCTTATGCCTTGATGCGGCCCGACCAAATCACTGAGTTCGAGGAAACGCTTGAAATGAATTTCGCCATCAGCCGCAAGGAGATCGGCCGTTTCCGCGTTAATGTGTTTCGTCAACGCGGCGAGGTTGGCATGGTCATTCGTCATATCAAAACCGACATCCCCTCTTTCGAGGCATTGGGGCTGCCAGATGTGATGAAAGAGTTGATTATGCGGAAACGCGGACTGATTCTGGTTGTTGGTGCCACTGGCTCGGGTAAGTCTACTTCTCTGGCTTCGATGATTGATTACCGTAACAGCAATACCACGGGTCATATTGTCACAATTGAAGACCCCATAGAGTTTGTGCATCCGCACAAAAAATCCGTAGTAGATCAACGAGAAGTCGGGATTGACACCCTGTCCTTTGACAACGCACTGAAGAACGCCATGCGTCAGGCACCGGATGTCATCCTGATTGGTGAAATTCGTGACATGGACGGCATGAAGCAAGCCATGGCCTATGCGGAAACAGGGCATTTGTGTCTGGCAACCTTGCATGCCAACAACGCCAATCAGGCACTTGAACGCATCATTTCGTTTTTCCCGCAAGAATCGAAACCCGGTTTGCTGTTGGGGTTGTCACTGAATCTGGTGGCGATCATCTCGCAAAGACTGGTGCCAGGTACTAAAACCAAGCGTCAGGCGGCCATGGAGGTGATGATCAATACACCTTATATCGCCGAATTGATCCAGAAGCAGAAAATTGAGGAAATCAAGGAGATCATGGCCGAAAATACTGATATCGGCATGTGTACCTTTGATCAATCCTTGTTTGCATTATTCAAGGACGGCAAAATCGATGAAGAAAATGCCCTCAATTATGCGGATTCCCGTAACGACCTGTCCTTGAAAATGCGCTTTACAGCGGAGTCAGAAAAAAGTGGTGGAAATGGGGGCTTTGGTACTCTGGTTGGGTAATCAAAAGGCCGCTTGAATTTTCCTGAGCGCATCAGGTCTCAGCATGTGAAGCTGTAAAAGGGAGTCTTCAATGTCACCGTTACCGCTGCTGCTCATGACAGCGCTGTTCATTCCGTATAGCTTGCATGCGCAGGTCTATAAATGCAAATCACCCGATAACCACGTGATCTATTCTGACCGTCCATGTGGCGGCCCCAACGTCCAGATCATGACAGATATTATGATCCACGAGTCGGATCTGAATGTGATGGATGAAAAGCCGGAAGTCATGCGCCAGCTCGATTCGGCCGTCATGGCAGCTATTGCGAACAATGATTTAACCCGTGCCAAAGCCTTGGCGACCACACATGAGCATCGGGAATGGGTAGCAGCCGCTATCAAAGAAAATGCTCAGAAACCGGGCAAGACAGAAGCTGAACTGCAATCAGAAAGAGCCAACTCCTCCGAGTGCATTCGAGCCAAGCGCAATCTGGAGGCCGAAGCCAATAATGGCTATAGCAACCCTGATGTATTAAGTGCCAGAAAAAGCCTGATGTACACGGCCTGCGGACAAATTGAGCCCGTCATCTTGCAGCAACAGCAAGCTCCCAATACAATTATTTATGGTTTTCCGTATGGTAATCGATTTAACCAGTTTCCATATCAAGACCAGTGGCGGTTTCAACATCATCAACAGGGTAGACCAGGCGGCGCAGGAAGACCAGGCCGTCCACCCAATCGTCAACCGCCCACTCACCAGCCACCCAGTGACGAGCGTGGCGGCGGAAAATTCTATCCTCCCTCCAGACGCTAATCTGGGGGAGGACACTTAAGGCCTGCTGGTCATCGGGGAAGATCGCCATATGCTTCAACATATGGATAAAACAAGTAATTAAACCAAGAGCAACGATATCAAGAAAGGTTGGATCATGAACACCCAAATTAAAATCAGCGTGATTGCCCTGGCACTGGCTGTCAGCGGTTGCGCCAATATGTCTGAAACGCAAAAGGGAACTGCCAAAGGCGCTGCCATAGGGGCCGGTGCAGGCGCAGTAGTTGGTGCCGTTGCAGGTGGAGGCAAAGGAGCTGCTATTGGTGCTGGTGTTGGTGCCGTTGGTGGTGCAATCGCCGGTAACGTCTGGTCCAAGCGTATGGAAGCTCAGAAAGCAGAAATGGAACAAGCTACTGCTGGTACAGGTGTTCAGGTGACGCAAACCGAGGATAATCGCTTGAAGCTTGAAATCCCGAGTGATATTTCATTTGATTCTGGCAAGGCCGACATCAAGTCTAATTTTAGGCCGATTCTCGATAAGTTTGCCACCAGCCTGCAGGAAAACCCAACAACTCAAGTGACCATCATTGGCCACACAGATAGTTCTGGCACCGATGCCATCAACAACCCGCTCTCGGTTAATCGTGCGGCCAGCACACGTGATTATTTGACTGCACGCGGCGTACAGGCGAGCCGTATCAGCATTGATGGTCGTGGGTCACGTGAGCCAATTGCTGCCAATGATACGTCTGCCAATCGTGCCAAAAATCGCCGTGTCGAGATTTTTGTTGCGCAGCCAGAGACCACTGTCCAATAAGGCGAACCTATTCCTGCAATTAACGCAGGCTATTCAGCCAGCCCTCATGAAAGCCGATCGCAAGATCGGCTTTTTTATTCACATTTACCCATCAGTCATACTGGCGGAGAGCGCTGCCAATATTTATCGTAAATTCCAAATTAGACACTAAAAATGCTGACCAAGGATAACGTTAATTAAGGCTTTTGCGTTGGCGTAAAGCTTTTCTGAAGAATGCACCCAAGCCAAGTATCACAATCGCCACTATGCATGCAACAGGCCATGGTACCAAGCCGGATTTTGGCGATTCCAATGTCAAACCACTCCTGAGCGTTTCAGGTAAGGGGTTAGGTGTTGTTGGCACAATCTTCCATGCAGCTCTATCTGCAGGCGCTTGTTGCAAATACTGTTCAATACTGTAAACAGGGGCCAGACCGTATGCACGACTCGATGGAATCTGCGGAATACGGACAAAATAGATAGCTTCAATATCTTCTTTGAGCTGTGCTGACAGCCTGTCTAGGTTTGATTCATTTTCTTGAGTGCCATCGGCATGTGCCAGCAAATATTCGCCAATCGCATCAAACGCCACCGCTGGAAACAAGCGCGTCGATTCTGTATTGAAATAATCATACATATCGCGGGCTTTGCTGAGGCTGCCCTCCGTCGCTGCGATGTAAAAATACGCCGCTATCGCTTTTAACTGGCTTTCCACACCACGCGTGGGAATCTCCCAACCAAGCGCGCGCAAAGTGTCGATGCTGATACCTGCACAGTTGAAACGTGAGTGATCATACAAAAAATCATTGCGGTAGAAATGGTTGTAAATGCGGTTGGTCACTGCCTGAAATGCTAATGGCAAACGGTCAGATTTAAACACCGCTACCAACATATAAGACGGTCTGTAGTAACTTTGGCCACTGTTCAAGTCTGCAAGATAGTTGTCCAAAGGCGTAACCCCGGCAATAATGCCTTTTTCACTATTGGCACCCAAATTATAGTAATTGTTGACCAACCAATTGGCATAACTGCCATCAGCTTCGATACGTCCTGTCACAACAGCAAAATGGCCACCATGCGCTTCATCATCGTCGCCCTGAGCACCATTCAGCATCAATGCCAGCACAGCCTTGCCTTCAACCTCTTTTAGGACATCCGGATTTTCTTGCCATAGCAAACGACTGTAATAAGACGCTTGTGCCCCACCCTGATCAGCCTGCACCAGCGATTTAAGGCTTTCCTGATCATTAAGTGGCATCACTTGTGCAGCCAGATCCAAACGGAAGTCCAATGGCCATACTGTGCGAGCCGTAAAGCCACGCTCAGTAGTTTCGCCACGCATGCGTACTGGACGTTGCTGAAAAAAATCCAGGGTATCAGCGTTCCAATAGGATAGATTGGTTGAGATTTTGGGTACCAGATGAAATGGCATTACATGGTCTTTAGACGCCTGATCACCTTGGCCCTGTGGTGTATGCAGTACGATATTTTTGCCGGCTTCATCTATGCTAGTTTCTTTAACAAGTGCGCTTGAGCCTATCCAGACCAGACTTGGTAAGGCGTTAGTGTCGAAGCCGGGAAGAGTATCCCTAATGCCTTTATTTAGACGGGAATAGCTTGCAACAGCCTCACCATCTGCGGGAATGGCAATGGTTTCATCCTTGAAATACCACAGTGCCGCTGAAGGAATGCGCTGATCTTCAACACGGCTGCCTGTGGCTTGTTGAAACTGTCTGGCCTGATATAGACCCAAAGCTTCGTCTAATTCGTTGGCGATTTGTGGGCCGTGCGCATGCACTTGGACGGCGAACAGCATGAGCCACATACCCAAGATAGGTTTTTTCATTGTTATTGTGCCTTTAGATATTGGTAGGTGTGGTTGTCGGATGGTTTTGATAATCCTCAACACGTGCAGCAAACACCGCCGCGATAATAATCAAGCTTCCCCCTACCCACTCTCTGACTGTCATGATTTCATTCGCCAGATAATACGAAGCAATGGCTGCCACTACCAGTTCAAATAAAAACAGGACCGATGCACGTGTCACCGGCATATGAGTAATGCCGTATTGCACTAGAAAAGTGGCTGCCATCAGCAGTAATGCAATGCCAAACATCACCATCCATTGCAGACTGTTCAGCGTGGCAGGCGAAGGGAAATGGCTGGACGTGACCAGCATCACCACCGCAGATACCGCAATCACCCCCAACCAGACCGCCATGGATTTGACGCGGAGGCTGAGATGCACAGAACGCCGGGTAATCACATTGGTTAGTGCAAACGTCATTCCCGATGACAGGGCCAGCCATTCCGCATCATTATTGGGTAATGGATAAGTGCCAGGCTGCCATAACATGATGAATGCCCCGATGAGGGAGATCGTAATGACCATCAGCCCTTGCAGGCCTGTACGTTCATGAAGCCAGAAATGCGCCAATATGAGCGTCCAGAGTGGTGACAGATAGAATAGCAGCATGACCCGCATGACCTCACCATCAATAATCGCCACAACATAACTCAGATTGGTCCAGCCGGCCGCCAACGCCAACCACCATGCACTTTGTGGAAGGTTCAGAAAACCGCGCCAATAGCGCGCGAAAATCAGCATGCCGATGATGGCTGCAATCAGGTAGGTGTAGAAGCTGGAAGCCACCCCGGAAACGCCTGCTTCCTGCATGATGCGGTATGGATACCAGATAATCCCCCAGCAGGTGGCGCCAAACAGCAAGCCGAACACAGCCAGAGGATTTTTTGTTGAAGTCGCGGTGTACAATTTATAATGTCCGTATGAATCCCGATTTGAATAAACTTCAGCCCTACCCATTCCAGCGTTTACGTGATTTGTTTCAGGGGGTAACCCCCAATCCTGAATACACCCCGATCAACCTGTCGATTGGTGAACCCAAACACACAACCCCGAGTTTGATTCAGGAGGCGTTGATCAAGAATATTGCTGGCTTGGCTAATTATCCCACGACCGCTGGTGTCATGGCGCTGCGCGAGGCGATTGCAAGTTGGATAAACCGTCGCTATGCGACTCCACCATTGAATCCTGAACGCGAGATTTTACCGGTTAACGGTAGCCGCGAAGCGCTTTTTGCTTTTGCTCAGGCTGTGATAGACCGCAGCCAGCCAGCCCCAGTGGTGATATCACCCAATCCGTTTTACCAGATATACGAGGGTGCAGCGCTATTGGCGGGGGCTGAGCCTTATTACCTCAATACCTTGCCAGACAATGATTTTTCGATGGATTTTGCTAGCGTGCCGCCAGCTGTGATGCAGCGTACACAGTTGGTCTACGTATGCTCACCCGGCAACCCATCCGGCAAGATCATGACCCTGACAGATTGGCAGGCATTATTTGCGTTATCAGATCGCTATGGATTTGTGATTGCGGCAGATGAGTGTTATTCGGAAATCTATTTTGACGAACAAACCCCACCGCTGGGCGCTTTGCAGGCCGCACATCAGCTGGGCCGTGATTACACGCGTCTGGTCGTATTTTCCTCACTTTCCAAGCGTTCCAATGTGCCGGGTATGCGTTCTGGCTTTGTCGCAGGAGATGCGGCAATCATTGAAAAATTTCTCCTGTATCGCACTTATCATGGCTGTGCCATGAGCCCTGCTGTGCAATCTGCGAGCACCGCCGCCTGGAATGATGAAGCTCATGTTGTCGAAAATCGTCGGCTTTATGCAGAAAAATTTAAGGCCGTGACCCCCCTGATTCAGGCACGCCTGCAGGTACAAGCCCCTGAAGCTGCATTTTATCTCTGGGCAAATACTGGCGTATCAGATACTGATTTTGCACTAAAACTCTACCGTGATTTCAATGTCACGGTATTACCGGGTAGTTATCTAGCGCGCGAATCTTACGGGCTTAACCCAGGGCAAGGCTTTGTTCGCCTGGCACTGGTGGCCTCACTGGAGGAGTGTCTGGAAGCTGCCCGCCGCATCCAACAGGTCTAAGGGCCTATCAATGTTTTCTTTCAATCCTAAGGAGTATATCCATGACAGATAAAATCGTAATGCGTGTTGGCGAAGCCCTGGTAGCAGGCGGCCCTCCCGGAACTGCGGCAGAACCAGAAGTCGTTATCGGGGAAATGAACGGCCCCATGGGAACAGCTTTCGCCAACTTGCTGGGTGATCAGGTCAAAGGACATACCCGTGTGCTGGCCATCATGAACACCGACATTATGGTGCGTCCAGCCACCATCATGGTCAGTAAAGTGACCGTCAAGAATGAGCGCTATACGAATATTCTAATGGGTACGGTACAAGCTGCCATTGCGAATGGCGTACTGGATGCTGTTCGCGCTGGTGATATCCCGAAAGAAAAAGCCAATGATCTCGGCATTATCGTATCTGTCTGGCTGAACCCGATGGTGGCTGACCAGAAAGATCTGGATCACAAGATTCTGTTTGATATCCATCGCAAGGCCACAGCAGCCGCGATCAAAAAAGCCATGAATAACGAGCCAAGTATCGACTGGCTGCTGGAAAATCAGGAAAAGATCGTGCACAAGTACTTCCAGATGGGGCTGGATGGCAAGATCTAAAGTTAAATCAATTTGTTAATAAAGTTATTTAATAAATTGATTTATTTGGTTTAATAGACACGTATTAAGGTCAGGGTTCAAGCAATCCATCACAGTGGTGTCT
>VFQQ010000976.1_pt1 | contig 45713 bp, 80 predicted proteins | sample 3512341 | NCBI WGS metagenome assembly VFQQ01 (sample SAMN10412373, study PRJNA504923) | tailings metagenome | isolation source: Relicate 2 Philex TSF1 revegetated site | place: Philippines: Tuba, Benguet | collected 2017-08-29 | reverse complement strand
CCCCCCCCCCCCCCCCCCCCCCACACACACACACATGTGCAGTGCGGGCCGTCGGTGGTTTGGGCTACACGGCTACAAGATGCACACAGCGGACACAGCCTTGCGGTTGGCGTGCGGCTGGGCGGGCGGCCACGGCGGCATGCAGATTACGTCCACTTGCTTTTCCGTCTTTGTAAGGCCTTAGAATGCAAAGTTTCCTGGCACACTGAGAACTTGGGCAGTTGCTGAGAGTCATCGCTGGCAGAGATGGGGGCTGAGATGGGCTGAGTCTCTGTTGGCCTAGAAGCTGCTGTGATTGGCTGAGTCTTTGGTGGCTGAGTCTCTGCAGCTGATGCTGAGACTTTGCTCTCAAGATCTCAGGTCCATCTTTGTGTAACTTTGCTGCTGAGATCTTTGTCCTGGCTGAGACTCCTTGGCGCCTGAGGGAACCTCTACTTGATTCTTTGGTGTCTTTGCTGTTACAGAATCTCAGCCAAACTCAGGGTATCCTTAGCTATCTTTGCCCCCCCAAAGTTTGGGACGCAGGAGCAAGAGCGTGCAGAGCGAGGGCATCTGAGCAAGACCAAAACGAGTTGCAGGGCCAGCAAGATTCAGGCATCACCACCTCCACGCACTCAGGCGTCAAACATGCTCAGCACCTTCCACAGCACCGGCTGGGGCAGGTGGGTGCGCAGGCGCCGCTGGGCGCGGGCCAAGCACAGGGCCGCCGTGTGCAGGCGCAGCCGGTCAGCTGCGGGCAGGTGGCGCACCAGGCTGACAGCCTGCTCAATAGAGTGCTCCAGCGCCGCCGGCAGCGCCCGGCCCAGGCCGGGGCACGGTGCAGGGAGCAGCCCCCAAATGGTGGGGCTCAACGGCAGGCGGGCCAGCACGAAATCGGCCAGGAGGGGCGCCAGCCGTGGCCCGCCGTTTTTCAGCGCACGCAGCACAGCATGCGCGTCGCCATACGGCAGCAGAACGTGCACGGTGGCGGGCTGCTTGGCTGGATCGGCTGTATTTCGAGTCGCCACGTCAATCGGCAGATGGCCATGGTAAGTGCGAATGTTGGCAGCCGCAGGCGCAGCGGCCAACAGCATTGTTAGGGCGGGTTCCTTGCCGTGTAAGGCTGCCACATAAGCAGGTAGCCAGCCGGATGCGTTGCGTGCCAGGGCGCAGGCTGGTGCGGCGTCCAGCAGGAGTCTCAGCACTTCGCTGTGGCCTTGCTCTGCTGCAGCGTGTGCCGGAAGAAATCCACGATCGTCAGCCACCTGGGCGGTGTGGGGCGCCAGCGCCAACAGCTGCTGCACCACTGCCACATGGCCATACTCAGCAGCCGCATTCATGCAGGTCGTGCCATGCTGGCTCACTGCTGATGCTGTTTCTGGGGCATGGCGCAGCAGCACTTCCAAAGCAGCTGGGTGGCCGTACTTGGCTGCAACTAAGGCTGCTGTCCAGCCCTGGCCGTCAACCGCAGTCGCCAGCTGGGGCGCCGCAGCCAGCAGGATTTCAATGCACGGCACGCTGCCAGCCATGGCCGCAGCATGCAGCGCGTGCTGACCATACTCGTTGACTGCCGTTGCAGCAGCCGGGCAGAAGTCAACCAGGGCCGCCAGCGCCTGCGAGCAGCCATGCTGGGCTGCCCAAATCGTCGTTGTGAAGCAGATGTTGACCGCTGTGGCAATGCCTGGCGCCACCTCCAGCAGCTGCAGCAGCAGCTCAGCATTGTCACTCTCTGCTGCTTGGTAGAACAGATCCACCGGCACCGCCTCGACCGCCGCACGCGGGTCAGGCAGCGCCGCAAGCAGCAGCGCGACAAGCGCAGAACAACTGTGAGCTGCAGCCTCCAGCGCACACTCCACTGCAATGTCCAGTGCGCCGTGCGCTAATGCCAGCGAGGGTGCTGTTGCTAGCAGCAGCTGCACAGCTGCATTGTGCTCTATGCTCAGGGCAGCCAGCAGCAGGCCCTGCCCGCCCAGCTGCGGCTGCTCCTCTGCTGGGGGGGTGGCAGGGCGGGCTGGTCGATATTTGGAGGCTTCCAACGGGCACAGCAGCAGTGCTCTTGATGTGAAAATGCCATGTTGTGTTCGGGTTGCCAGCAGCACACAACCCGCCCGCACCTGCGGCCTCGAAGGCGCAATCAATCAGCTGCTCAACAAGGTCTTCGAAGCTGGCTTCTTCCGCAGCATTGCCGAACTGGGGGTCTAGCAGCTCCACCCTGCGCACAAAGCAGGCAGGAATGAGGGCCACACTAAGCAGGGGATGTGCAGCCTGGCGAGCAGATGCATCGGCTGCACAGCCCCGATTCTGCTGTGCATGCGCCTGATTCAACACCCACTGCCAGGCAGCTCCACAAGTGCAGCTCCCCTGTGCGACAACGTTGCTGCCCAGCGCACCGCGGCGGCCCCAGCATGCTCCGCAGCTGCAGCTGGGACAGGTCTTGCCCCTGGTCCATCGCCTCTTTGACTGCAATACACGGTGGGAGCACGACTTGCTGGCTGTCAAATGCAGTTAGACGTCGGTCCTAGCCGGTCAGCGCAACCCTACCAGCTGCCAATCGCACATGCTATTCAGCCCTACACAAGCCACTCACTGGTCAGCGCATCGCAAACAAGTGCGGCCGCTTCTTCAGAACCCAGTGGCTCGACCACATACTCCTCGTCTAGGTGCGAAACCACTGCCTGCAGGCAGCGGAGTGGCGGTCGGCGGCAGGCGGTCGGCGATGGCCGACCTGCGGCGCTGGGGCCGCGGCACGCTTAGATCAGTGGCGCATGTCGATCGCTTGCCTGGAATGCACCGAGGAACTCCTCGGAGGGGAGCACCACGGCTTTGGGCGCCGCCATCGCCGGCACAGAGCCCAGGAGGGGCAGGCAGGCAGGCAGATGGAGGTGAAGCTCAGCAATCTCGCCTGGGAGTCTGGCGCGTGGCAACTCGGGGGCATGCCCGGGCATGGGCGGCAGCGCCGTGCCCGCTGGCGCAGCTCCCGAGGCAAGCCGCCGTTGCCGGCGGCGCCGGGCGCCTGCATGTGGTACTGTGCATGCTCAACAGCTGCAAGCCAGTGCCCACATCTACAGCTGCGCCACAGGTCATGCTAACTTTCCAATGCCCCGACAACCTGTCCCTCCCCCCCTGTGGCTGCTCGGCAGGACGCTCAGGACGGCAAGTTGTCGCCTGCCCCCTCCCTCGTGCCATCTGCGCACGCCCCGCAGTGTGGCAGATGGCTAGGCAGAGGGAGGCATCAAATGCGGGTGGCTCGCCCTGTCAGGGCTGCCGCACATGGGCCCTTCCCTCCAATGGCGGCAGCCGCCGAGCCCGTCCACGGCTGGTGACCTCAAGCGCATGGCGAGTGCTCAGGCGGGGCTCGACAGGGCCGCATTTACCTAAGCAGCCTTTGGCGTGCCTGAAGACCAGCAGCAGGCAGCCTGGGTTCGCTCCCTGCATTGATGCCCTGGAGAACTCTGCATCTTTCCCCTGCACAATATCCTGTTCATTTCTGTAGCTGTTCTTGGGAGCTCCTGCTGAGCAATTGTTTTGTGGGATGCATCACGAGTTACACAGTACATCGTCAGGCTCGGCTGTACCCAGCTGTGTTAGAGGCCCGCATTCAGATCAGGCACTATTGTGCCCTTGCGTAACTGCCCGCTGTCCACAATTTGCGCGCCGTCTGCCGCTGTGGCCGTGTTGTCTGGCTTGCCTGCGGCAGTGGTCGGGCGGCATGAAGGTCGATGTTGAGCGGAAGCAGCAGCCCGACGCTGGGCGGTGGCAGCAGGCTGGGATGCAGCAGCAGCCCCTGCAGGTCCCCAAGTTAGGGGGCCAGCAGCAGCAGCCCCAGAATGCAAGCCATAACCCTCCAAAGTGCCCACCTTTGCTGAGCGCGTTGATGGCATCTACAACATCGAAGCCAGAGACCACTTGGCCTGCACCAGACGGCAAGGGGGCAGGTAGTTCTGCCACATATTCTGCACATGCATGTTGCTGCAAGATGCCGCTTGCGCGGGCATACGGTGGCAAGGGCAGGGCGGGTTGGTGGCGAAGGGCCATGCACACACTGCTTGCAAAACACACTGCGCGCTCACCAAGCGCGCTGCAGTGAAGCAGCGCAAAGCACAGATGCCCACTCCAAACGCGCGGAGCTTACCAAAAATGGTGTAGTGCCCATCCAGGTGTGGGGCCGGGTTCATCATGATGGAAAAGTGGGCGGTGTTTGTGTTGGGACCCATGTTGGCCTGCATGAAAAGTTGGAAAGCAGGGTTGCAGCCGCAGGGCCAATAGGATGCCAAGGTCACAGTGTTGGATCGTGCATGGCCTTTGCTGCCTCTGCTTCTGCTGCTGTTGCCTCGTGCACGCAAGCCAGCTGCGCTTCTCACAAGGCCTGCCGGCCAACAACTCTCTCAGCTACCCACCATGGACAGCAGCCCCTTGCGGGTGTGCTTCAGCTTCAGGCCGCCGGGGTCGTCCTTGAACTGCATTGCATGGAGGCAGAAGAACTGCTACTTGGAGACTGTTGCAAGCGCTCAATTCATCGCTTGACTGAAGCCGCACCTGCCCGCCAAACACGGACTCTGTTTCCACGCCCGTCTGGTCGATGAACTGATCAATGATGCGATAGAAGTAGGCTCCCTGCAGGGTGCAGGGTGAAATCAAAACAAAGGTTGCAACACGGTCCATCTAGCCTGCACAACCTGCCTTCCCAGCTGCAAACTCCGGGGAATGTAATTGTGCAATGGGAACGAACGCCACCTGCCCAAACCCACCTTGAAGTGCCGCTTGCGCCCCGCGCCCTCCCGCCCAGGCTCGTTGGGCACCGTGCCTGACTCCCCCGTGCACAGCTGCCTGCGGCACAACAGGAGCGGCATTGCAGCGGGTTGCTGTTGGCCCAGTTTGGTCCCGCCCAACATTACTAGCTGCTTTCCCAACAGCTGCTGGAAGAGAGCAGCATCTGGCAACAAGACGACAGCCTGCAGACCACACAGCAGCATCAATGGGGTGCCCAGGCATAGCGGCTTGCAGCGTGCCTGAAGTTTTCCGCTGCTCGGGGCGAGATGTCGGGAAACAGGACCATCTCTATGCGCCCAGCCTTCCGCTGCTTGATTTCGACGTCCAAGTACACCAGCTGCGGCCGGGGTGTGCAGGAACGGGGGCGGCGTCTGAGGTGGGTTGCTGGTGGGGTGGCAGCATGTCAGCATTGTGCACGTAGCAGCGGCCAAGCCGTGCACGCATTGACACTTGAAATTGTCAGCAAGCAAGTAGGACTCGACAAGCAAGACGCCAGCAAGGCATTGATGCACCCACCGGCAGGCTCTCATTCCGGCGCAGACCATCCAAATATTCCTGCTCGGCCTTGTCTGCTGCCGCCTTCTTTGCCAGCGCTGCATCCTTCTCAGCAGCCGTGTAAATGGCGCCGGACACCCAGCCCGACCCTGCAGGGAGGCGGAGAGCCGTTAAATTGCAGCAGCAAGCGCGAGCCTGCCTGCTGCGCAGCAAGATGTAGGCACTGATGCAGCCAGGCAACGCGCTCTGCATCTGCTACATCCAACTTGTGCATGGCCCAGCAACAGCACGCAGGCAGCACCAGCAACCTGCTTCACCTGCCGAGCGGCCACCCTGTGGTGCCGCTGGGTTGAGGTTGTCTGCATGCTTCAGCCAACACTCCCGATGCACCCGATTGCCAGTGCAGCCGCTGTACTGGCCTGCAGGGGCAAGCCAGGAAGCAAAGGCAGAGAAGCATTGGCGAGACTGCTTGAGGCGGGTGGTGAGCAGCCACATCAGCCAGAAGCTTTACAGCAACATGTGCGTGCTGCACTCAGCTCATCAGTCTAAAAGCTATGAGCTTGCACGCAGGCGAAAGCATGGAACTCTACCCAGCTGTGAAACCAACCCCAGCCCAGCATCCAAATCCAGCCCACAGAGCTCCACTCCACTTACCGCACCACACCCAGACGTTGCACTTGGGCGCTGCCGCGCGGCAGGCGGCACAGCACTCTGCTGCACTGTCCAAAAAGTTCTTGTCGCCCCACGTGACCACCGTTTCGCCGCCGTACTCTGCATCACGCTCCGCATGGCACTCGTCCTCTAGAGCAGCTGCCGCGCCTGCTGCCGCACCCGCTTTGCTCGCTGCGCCCGCTGCATCTGCGGCGCCACCTCCTGCTGCCTTCCCTGCTGCGCCTGCCTCGCCTGCTGCGCCTGCTGCTTCCTCTGCTGCTGCTGCTGCGGAGTCATTGAGGCTGTCTAGCTCGGTTTGCCGGTACCTGTGCCAGGGTGTGTGCTTTCTAACTGAGCTGTGCGGCGGCCGGCAAAGCTGTTCAGCATGGCGATGGAAGCTGCACAGCCTGCTGCAAACAAAACAACAACCACCCCACTTGCTCTGCGGCTGAAAAGCAGTTGCCATGCAGACAGCAACATCGCTCTAGCTCTGCTCCTCTTGCATAACAAGAAGCACCCACCGGTGTGCACCCTCCCCCGCCTGGGTGGGCAAGTGCTCCAGCACGCCGCTCGCTGTTGCCGTGGGCCGCATCAGGATGTACACATTGATGGCCACAAAGCTGGCCACCGCCGCAACAAACAGGCGGCGCTGCAGCTCGCGGCGGTCGCGCTTCGTGCGGATGATCTTGCCCATCCTGCCGCTGCTGCCGACGCTGCCGCTGCCTCACTCTGGTACGCCGCCGGCCCGCCGCCGCCGCCGAAGCGGGTGCCTCCGATCGCGCGGACAGGGGTCGCAGCCGCGTCGCTGCAATACCAGGGGTGATGAGGGAGAGTCATCAGCAGCACACCGCGCGGCAGCAGCCAAGCCCACACCGAGCTCCCGCACAAGCGGCTGTGGCGCTGTCCCTGCTTGCCTGCGTGTTTGGATCGCTCCTTGCAGCAGCCAGATGCCGCTCAATTCTCTGGCCGCCGTGCGCTGTGGGCCCGGTGGTTCAGAAGCGCCGCTTTGCGATCGCTTCTCGCAGAATGCAGCGGTGCAACTGGATGCGCATTCGAATTGACGACGATTCAGATTGGCCGGCGCACCGCCCGCTGCCACCGCCGCCTGCTGCCGCCGCCGCTCGGCTGGCACAGCAGGCAGCGAAGCTTCGGCGGCGTCACTGTCCTGACCCGAGGCAATCCTCCCGTGGCACAGAGGTGGCAGCACGGCAGTGCTGAGAACGGCTTGACAGACTGTCCCTGCGAAACATCAGCACAAGCCACAGCATCACAGCATCGCGTAAACAGCGGCAGCGGCAGAGACCGTCAAAGTCCCGTCCAACTTTCCAGCAATGAATCAGCAACGCAGCCATCTCACGCGCAGCAGTACTTGCTCAAAACACAGCCGCCGCCCGTAAGCCTGAATGCCTGTTGCCAATTTTTTGAACTGTTACGCCGCAATTAAAGCGGAGCGGTCAGCCGTAAGCGGCTTACGGGCATGTGCCCCACCTGCTGCCCAACTTGGTTGAACTAGATGGTGCCAGTCGAGAATGCTACAGCCTGCTTCTACGAAACAGCAGAATGAATCATTTGGCAAGGCAACATGCAGAGTAAATGATCAGTCACAGCAAATGCACAACAGTCGGCTCTTGCCTTCTTGCCTCGTTCTTCCTGCTTCTGCTTGCCAGCAGCTAGATGCCCATCCACTTTCAGCAGCCCTCCGTGGAGGCCGCCTACGCCACCCGCAGGCAAGCCACCGTCCTCGTGCACGGCTGTGTTCTCCCTGGGCGCCTTGGAGGGTTGCTGAAGCAGCAGCTTAGCAGCAGCAGGTGACGGGCAACCATGCCTCGGGCCTGGCAAACCAGCGTGCCGCCGCTGCCACCGCCGCCGGCACCGCCGCCTCGCGGGCCAGCAGCAGAATCTTCAGCCAAACCGCCCCACTGCCACCCTGCACGACCGCCCCCTCTTCTGCGCAGGGAGGCATTTCTCGCATCGCAAGATGTGCGGCGGGGCAAATGGCTGGCCTGTGTCTGCCTGCTGTGGTGAGCTCTCAGCAGGGCGTGGCCAAGGTTGGAGGGCGGTGGGCGATGCTCACTGGGCCCCAGAGCCAATGGCAATGCAGCCTAAGGAGCAGCCTGCAGCGTGTGCAGAAGAGTCAGTTGCATGCACACCTGCCCGTACCCTTACCAGGCTGGCGCGCCTGGCCTGGGTGGGAGACGGCTTTGAGGGCACCGCCGCCCGCTCGCGCCTGATGCTCAAAGAGGCTGCCATCGTGGCGCTGTGCCTGCTGCCGCTGGCACTGAGCCGCCTCATGGGGCCGGAGCTGTACGCCAGGTAGGTGCTAGTTAGGCCACGGTGCGTTGCGAGAGGCATTGCGAGAGCGAAGCTCTGCGGAAGCGTGCTGCTGCACAACTGGTTTGCACCAGAGGCTGCGCCCGGCCACGGCGCCTGCTAAACTTCCTGCGGACTGCACAGCGGTAAGCCCGGCTCGTGCCCACCATTTTCACCAGTGCGCCCTGCCGCGCTCCCTCTCCCACCTTGCTGCAGGCACCGCGGCCCCGTGGCGGTGCTGCTGCGCATGGCCTTCTGTGCTTTCCCGGTTGCCATGGGGGCCAACCTGGTGCCGGCCCTGCCGGACAAGCGTGACAGCTGGCATGCACTGGGCCGACTGTTTCTGGTGGCACGCGGGTGAGGCTGTGCTGCGCTGCGCTGTGCTGCGCTGCGCCATGCCGTGCTGTGCTGTGCAGTGCTGTGTGCTTGGCTGCTCTGAGGGAATCTGTGCAGCGCAGTGGCGTGCCCAAGGGCCGTTGATGCCAAAGCAAGAGCAGCGCAGGAAGAGATCCCTGAGGCCGCCCTTTCAGCGAAGAATAGAGAGTCCCCACTGACTAATCGCTGCCGCCTGCCTCCAATTACCACACAGATTCACGCTCCTCGTGCCGCCACTCTGCTTCCTCCTGCCGCCCCGCCTGTTTGTCGCCCTGCAAACCGGCTGTGCCGTTGGAGCGATGCTTCGTGTGCGCGGGGACTGCAGCTGCTGCTACCTGCAGCTGCCCCACGTCAGGGAAGAGTTGGAGCGGTGAGGGGCAGGGTGCCAATGCGGTGCACGGAAAACCTGCCAGTGGCACACAAAAATCTCTGCTGACCAACACGTGCGGTTATTCCAGGTTATGCCAGCACTGCTAAACTGCACTGCTGCAAGGCGCAGTTGAAGGAGGCGGCCTGCTAAGCTAGGTTGACCCTGCCTCCTCTGCAGGGCAAGCCGCTGGCTGGGCACCTGCGTCTCCGTTGCCCCTGTCCCGTTGCCGCATGTGGAGCTGCAGCAGCGCTTCGACGCCTGCCTGCTGCTGGCACGCTGGCTGCAGGCGAGCTTGAGCTGGCATGTGCTGCTGAGCGCACATGCATAGCGCAAGTGCCACTGCACGGGGTGCAAGGCCTGTTAGCGGTTGCTTGCTCAGCAGCGAAATGTGAGGTGCACCAGCGCCCTTTGCTAGTTGAATCCAGCTTCCCTTACCTGCCACCTCCATCCCCTCTGCAGTTCTGCTGGCTGCTGGTCCTGCCCTGCACGCTAGCGATTTGCGGGGCCCTGGCTGCTCGGCGCGAATTTGTGCTGCGCCTGCCGCGCGGCGCCATGGCGCAGCCGGAGCGCAGCTGGTGGGCCGGGCTGGCCGTGCCGCCGCTGTGGCAGATCCTGCTGCTGTTCATGCCGGCATTCAGCATGTCGCTGTATCGCATCATTGCCCAGGTGCCGCCCCTTCTCTAGAGCATTTCATTCCGTTTTCGACCATGTACATCTGAGCACTGCCGTCTCTGAGCGGCGTTTGGCTGCCACCAGGAACCCGGCGGTTGCAGCCAGTGCATGACCTCGCCACACCGCCTCTCTTTATGTCGTTGCACTGTGCGCACGTGTTTGTGCGTTCTTAAGGTTTCAAGCTGCCCTCATCCGGCCCCTTTCAGGACATGCCTGCTATCCGTCTGCCCCAGGACTCTGAGCTTTACACTGGCAGTTCATCTGCACCTTGCTTTCTAGCCGCTGGATTGCTGCCTTCCGTTTTTAATCACCAAGCCTGCCCTGCCATTTCGATGCGTCCCGCATGACCATGTCTTGCTTGCTGCGGTTTCATACTTTCATTTCTTTTGAGGGTTATTTGCCTATGCATGGGTTCCCACTTATTCGAGACTTCCAGTGTATGAGAGTCGCATAGATCATGCATGTAACGTCACAAGCTCAGCCCGTGCACGGCTGGAAATGCAGCTCAGCTAACGGTGCAGCTGCCGATGCTGGTGCCACCGGCAGCTGACCCTGCTGCGCTTGCGCCTCCCAGCCCTGCTGCCGCCAGCACGTGCGGCAGGAATGCGCGGCGCACCTGCAGGAGCGAAGGTGCAGCATTTATGGGTGGGAGTGAGGTGATCACAATCAGCAGTGCCTCTGCTTCAACAGTAAGTTATTCTGCCATGACGCATGCAGCATAGCCGACATCGCCGAAAGGCGCCTTCAAGCGAGGGCTTATTTATGGCGGGTCGGCCATTGCACGTGCATCACAAGCCAACCGCATGCTGTAACAGCTGTCATCACGCACAGTTCCCCCACCCGCACCTCCGAGGCGCCTTCTAGCGAGGGCTCAATGACGGCGGTCAGCCAGGAGCGCTCGCCCGCCAGGAAGTGGCCGTGGATGTCAACCAGCGAGCCGTACCGCGGAGCCATCTCCTGCACATGGTGTGCAGGCAGGCAGGCACATGGTGTGCAGGCAGGCATGGGCATCACCCTCATTGTTGCAGACGCTGGTGCATGCCCAAATCTCCCTCACTTCCTGGCTGAGCTGGGCACAGAAGCTCAGCAGGCACAGGCACTGCTGTCCAGCCAGGGCTGCGGCTCCGCTCTTCCCCGGGAAAGGGGAAGGTGCCCTTCCCCCTGGCCGCACACCCTGCAATTCCCAACTGCCAAGCACCCCCTGCATCCCCCATCGCCCCCACCGTCCCGCCCTCCTCACCGCAAGCAGCGCATTGTAGCCCAGGTGGTTGCGGCGCCCCACCTCTGGCTCAACCGGCAGGAAGTTGAGGCTGCACAGGGCAGAGTGCAGGCATGTGCTCCTTCAGGCGGCAGGCGTGCATGGGAGTGCATCCAGGTGCAGCGCCAGCGGTTGCTTGCAACCCAACGGCGGCGCCTGGCTGGCAGGAGCAGCCTGCCACCTGGCGCCTGCCGCCCACTGCCACGGCTGCCCAGCTCCGGGCTGCATTGAACCAGCATGCCAGGCGTGGCATGCGAACCCGTGAATGCTCTCACCTGTCATCCCCAAACGTGGGGTCATACACGTTTCCCAGCAGCACCGGCCGCAGAGGCAGGCGGTCCAGAAACGCTTCCAGCCGAGCCGCCACCCGCCGCACTTCTTGACCGGAGGGGTCTGCCATGGCACCTCGCAGCAGGTCGTTGCCGCCGGCTGCATGTGGGGAAGTGCAGTGCATGTGGTCAGCACGCAGCTTCAGGGAGCAGTAGCTGGACCTGGCACTGGATTTGATGCACGTGACGGCAGGGATGTAGACAGGCGATGGCAGGACACACTCGGCCGGAAGTTCTGCATGCCGCAGGCAGGCGCAGCTCAGCGCTGCCAAGACCACGCTCCGCTGCCCAGCTGTGCGGCAGCACCCAAACGCCGTTGGCGGCCCGCAAGTTGCAGTGCACAATGCATGCATCACCTGTGACGAGCGCGATGCCACCGCCACTCAAGTTTAGCCCTTCCAGCTGCCGCTCCAGGCCATGCGTGGTGGCGCCGTCCAGCGCTCTGTGCCGCAGCTCGGCAGCTACTCCTTGTGAGGCCAGGTCTCGGCCGCGCTCAGCTGGGAAGAGCCCGTCGTTGTTGCGGATCAGCAGCTGGGCGGGTTGCACGCCGTGCGGGTTGTACCTGCACAGGGCGGGCGGTGAACACAGCTGGAGGGGAAGGCCTGCTGGAGCTGCGGCAGCAGCGGCGACGGCGGCGGCGGCGGCGCTGTAAGACAATTGAACTATCCAGTCGTTGTCTGCCTGCACCTCGGAAAAAATGCTGCACATCCCACAATCAGCCTGCAGACCAAAAGGTGCCACAGGCAGCTGCTGCCCACCTGCCGCAGTCGAGGATGGAGTCGCCAAAGGTCCACAGGGTGAGAGTGGCGTTCTCAGCGTTGTGGAGAAGTCAATTGATCGTTCGGCCTGTCCACACGAGGAAGGGCATGGGGGCCAGGAGGAAAGTCGGCCACCAGGTCCACCCAAGTTCATTTCATGCACCGGCCTGCGTTTGCTGGACCAGCCTGCTCTCATCCGCAGTCGAGCAGGCACCCCGGATTTGACAGCTGCCATCTTGCCTGGCCCCTCGCCCAGCTCGCCTGCCCTTGCTGCTGCCCTGCCCTGCTCGCATCATCAGCAAGCTGGGCGGCAGCTGGACGTGGCTGCAACGCCATCACGGCTGCCTGTCTCGCCGTGGCCGCCGTCGGTGCCGCTGCCGCTGCTTCTCGCCGGCCGCCAGCCGCAGCCGGCTGCCGTGCCAGCCAATGCGCTTCCATTTGGACCTGGAGCTGGCGTTTGTAGCCGCCCGCAATGCCGCCCTCACCCGCAGGCAAGGCTAATGGGGCAGCCGTAACTCGGCGCACGTGCATGCGGTTGCTGTATGTGTCTGCGCCCGCCCTCAACCCGTTCGCCCAACAGATTCTGCCGCCACACCTGCCGCTGCAGTGACACTGGCGTGGCCGCCCTGAGCTGCTGCCTGTGGATCACGCAGCTGCTGAGCGTGGTGCATGGGCGGCAGAGCCGCGCCTTTTCCAAGGTGCGGGCTGTGCGCCAGCTGTTGTGCCCTGGTTCGTGAGCAGCCTGTGATGCCTTTTGATCATGCCTGCATGCGCTATTGCCTTGAATAAAATGTGCCGCAAGGTTTGCCTGACCTCAGCCGGTGCCATGCGCTTCATGCACCGCCGCGGACAGCAGCTGTCTGCCGCCCATAGTTTGCCTCACCTGCCCCGCAATGACGCTCCCCGCCCCGCCGCCCCAGCCGGCCGCCCTGCAGGCCTCCCTCCTGCTCGCCCTCAACTTCCTGCCTCTCTTCGAGGGCCAGAACTGGCAGGTGAGCAGCGTGCAGCGCGTCATGAGTGGGCAGCTGCAGGAACGTGTGCAACTGGCAATGCTGTGCTGGGCGCAATCAGCCATGCCGCAATGGGCAATCGGCAGTGCCATGGGGCACAGTGAAGATACCACGGCATGCCATGCCGTCCACACAGCATCATAAGCCATGAAGGGCCATGGCGCACCCCGCCATGCCCTCTCATGCCGCACCATGCCATGCCATGGAAGTGTGGTGACCATGCCATGCCATGGGAGCACCCTGCTGCCCTGCTTCTCACCTCCGGCTCCCCAATCCCGTTGCCCTGCACTCCTCCACAGATGTGCCGCTCCCGCCCCCGCTGCCTGACCGTCCTCAAGCTGGGCATGTTTGCTCTGCTGGCTTGGGACACCGGCAACTCGGCAGGCGGGCTGCAGCGCTGGGGCAGCGGTGTGCCTTCAGGGGACAGCATGCCCAGCGTGCATGACATGCCCAGCGTGCCCAGCCCGCCTCCTGCAACCTGCTCCGTTAGCGAGGCTGTGGCCTTCCGACTGTGGGTGGGCGAGCAGAGTTCCGCAGACTGCCCAGGGGAGCAGCCATGGGGCAACAGTGATGTGGCGCCCCTGGCTGCGAGCAATGGCAGCGGCAACGGCGGCGCAGACGCCGTGGCTGCAGGAGAGCCTGCTGCGGCGAGCTGCTGCCGCGCCAGCAGCCTGCCCCTGGTTGCACTTGTGGCGGAGGTGGGACAGGTCTGGTATGCTGCTGCATGCTAGCGCTCTGTGGGGTCCCATGCATGTAGAGCTGGGCATGATTGATTCGTATGCTCGTCTGCCTGGTGCCCGCTCAGCTTCATCGCTAGCCGCTGCCCAGATGTGCCCTCACAAGCGCTTGCCCATCCTGCTAGCGTGACTGCTGCCTGCCCGCCTCATGCATCCCTGCTGGCGCTCATGCATTCTGTCCCTCATCCCTCCTTCCCTCCTTCCCCCCTCACAGTCCAAGCTGTTCGCCCTCATGCACGCGGGGCTGGCCTTCCGCTACCCGTGCTGGCAGCAGACGGCCGTGCTGCAGAGCGTGCTGACCGTGCTGGCGGTAGCCCAGACGCACTTCCATGAAATCTGTACCCGCTCTGAGCTGGCCTCCCTTGCTGGCAAATGGACAGTCGACAAACTGGCCACCCTGCTGACCAACTGCAACTGGCTGCCGCTGGCGCCAACGCCGCCCGCCTTGGGCAGCCTGGGCGGCGGCGGGGCGCAGCTGCAGGTGCCGCCGGGCGTCGACCGCTGCCGCCTGGTGCTGGCCTGGATGCAGGTGGGCGGCCATTGCATGCTGTCCATGCCAAGCCTGAGCTGCATGGGAGGGCGGGCTGGGCCGTTTGATGACCCGTTAGCGGCAGCAGCTGCCCGCCAACCTCAATGCCATGCCATGCACATGCACGCTGCACCCACCCCGCTGTCCCTAACTGTGACGGCTGCTCCCCCCTCCACCCCTCCCCCGTTCCCTGCCCCAGCTCTGCCTGGGTTGGGCGCTGCCCATCTGGGCCGCACTGCTCAGCGAGAGTGGCGCTCGCTCCCAGTTTGCGGCTCGCAACCTGCACCACCTTGAGCCCTCTGAGAAGGAGTGGGCCGTGACGGCCGCCGTGGGATACGACTGGGCTGCCATGGCTTGTGAGCATTGCTGCATGTGATTGCTGCCTCTTCTTTTGGACTTGGCATGTGTTGCTGCGGTGGGCTATGACTGGGCCGCCATGGCATGTGAGCAATCCTGCATTGCATTCAGAGGACGGGAGTGTGTTGGCAGCAGACCTTGCACTTGGTGGGTCGAGGCAGAGTGCCGCCGCCCGTGCCATGCTGCGCCATGCCATGCCATTGCGTGCCACCCATGGCATGACTTCTGCCATGGCACCATCTGCCACAATGTGCCAGGGCCGACCGTTCACCTCCCTTGCACCGTGATCCACAAATGCAGACCAGTTCCCCATGGCTGCGCTCATTCTCTGGCACCTCCTGCTGGCGCTTGCTTCGCTCGTGTCCCGGCGCTACGCAGTCTGAAGCGGCCGCGAGAGCTCGGCGCCCATGCCTGCATTGCTTTGATTACAACCTGCTGCGTACATACGTGTTGCGCGGTCTCTTTGCGCTTGCTTTGCGCTTGCTTTGCTGCGGCCATTTGGGCGAGATAACCGCCGCTGCACGTCTGAGTTGCCTCGTTCAGCGCGCTCCCACACCCTACCATGGCATGCATGCTGTCCATTCTCATGCATGTGTTGAGCTGGATTGCATCCTTTGATTGCTGTAATGATGATCGAGCAGCATTGAAGCCGGCTACTGGAGGCCAGATGCAGGGGTGCTGCCTGCTCAACTTCACTTGGGCAAAGAGCCGCCGACGCAATGGTTGCCTCGCCTGCTGCAGAAAAGCCCATCGTTGCAGCCAAATAGGTGTCCTCCTCACTGACTGCACCGTGGTCTTCCACAAGCTAGTGCGCACACTCCAACGTCTCGAGCAGGCCGACCGAATGGCCTCGACCGAGCAGCTCACCTTGACGCTCGTATGCATTGGCTGCATCGTTTCACACTCTGATTGAGGCGCTTGGCACCGCTGGCATATTGCACGGATTTCCGCCGGGCGGCAGGGAGGTGAGCCTCAGAGGCATGGCGGGGCGGGGCTCGCATCTGCTTGGGGTCGCCGGCTGAAGGCATGTCTCGCAACGCCGCAGCCTGCAAGCCCGGCATGTGACCAATCCAGGCTGCTCAGTGGGTAGGAGAGGGGTGCCATGTGGGCTGAAGCGTCCGAAGCACTTTACCACTAAGCGCGACTGTGTGCCCCTTGAACTTCCTTACAAGCAGGTGGCATGCGCTGCAGCGCTCAACACGCTGTGCATCTTTGCGGGCTGGCTGGTGCCTGCCTACTTTGCACTGCGGCGCTGCCACCAGCACGCCCTGCAACACCTCCCGGCAGGGCTGCCAAGAGCGGCAGGGCGGCATGCTGAATGGCGGGGCAGCGCATCCCACATCGCCCTGCGCGGCCGGGCAGCTGAGCCGGCAGGTCCGATCGATGCCCCGCAGCACAGCGGCAGCAGCATCGGCAGCAGCCAGGGCCAGTCCAGCGCAGCACCTGGTGCAGCGTTGCTTGCAGGGCAGCCGCACGGCTGGCTGGCGTGCCGCCACCTGACTGTCGATGATGCGGTGGCATGGATTCTGGACAAGGTGTTTCTGGAAAATGCGCCACCTGGGCTGGCCGCAACTGCCTGGTGGATCCTGGCTGTGCTGAGCTGGATGTTCGGATGCATGCTGGCCATCCTGAGCAGTTGAAGCAGATGTTGCTGCCCATGGTTTGGTGGCAAAAAAAGCAACTAGCCCGCGATTGCTCTGCCGTGTGCGCGGTTGCTGCCGCGCACCCTGCCACTGGTTACAAGATCAGAGCGTGCTTGCGTCTCTTTTAGTGAGTCTGTTGCTGCAATCTGAGCAATCATTGTTTGACTTGCAAGTGAAAAAACTGTGTGAGAAGTTGTAACTGTGGATAAATGATGAGTAAGTAGTAGCAATAGCAAGGAGTATGCACTAGCCGGGTGAACACACAATGTGAAACCGTGACGCACATTGCAGAAGGGATGGTTGTCTGAATGTTCAGACAAGTTTCATGTTATGCACTTCACTCTCAACTTGTTGGCACTGCAATTTGCTGCTGGCACTCCCGCAGCAGCTGCACGACAGCTTCGGCAGTGGGCCGCTGCGCTGGGTCCGCAGACAGGCAGGTCTGTATCAATTCGACAACAGCCGGCGGGCACTGGGTGGGGGAGGGCAGGCTCCAACCGCCACGCCGCACCACAGGCTCTTGGTTGATGAGCTCGCACAGCAGCACCCCCAGGGAGTATCTGCAATGGATGAGAACGGTGATCGGGGAGCAACGTAACGGCAGGCACTCAGCGCCGCCCAGCCCATCAGAGACTGAGAGACCCCAGGCCGGCGGCGGCAGGAGTTGCAAGCATCAGCAGAGCTATTATACTAGCAATATTGGAAGCCGTGGCACCAAGCCAACAGCAGCCGTGTGCTCCACTCACATGTCAGCCGCCAAGGTGCACCGGTCTCCCAGCAGCTGCTCCGGAGCTGCGGCACAGGGCGGATGTTGCACGCAGGGGAGCCGATGAGGCATGCAGACAGGCAGCATATCTCTGCAGAAGGATTGTGTTGGCTGCCTGCAGCTGGATGTCGGGATCGAACAGTGCCGGCCTGCTGCTGCACAACTTGGCCTGCTGTTGCACAACCTGGCCCCTGCCCAACCCCCTACCTGCATAGCACGCTGTGCCGCCGTGCACTGGGCATTCGCTGCCGTCCATAACCCGTAACAAGCGTGCGGAGGTCACTCACCCGCATAGCACGCGGTACCGCCGTGCGCTGTGCACGCCGTGCCCTCCAGCACTCGTGACATGCTCAGGTCTGCCAGGTACGCGCGCAGGCTCCGGCTCAGCAGCACGTTGCTGTGAAAGAAGCAGTAACAGGGGGTTGGAGCAGGATTGAGCGCAGCAGCACGTGGCTGTGACACAGCAAGAAGCACGGAATGGAAGCTGTCGCGGAGCCAAACGTTCCAACCAAACGCTGCCTACCCGGCCTTGAGGTCTGCATGCAGCGTCTGGCGGGCGTGCAGGAACGCAAGGCCCTCCGCAATGTGCAGGGCGACGCGGCGGCCGCTGCGAATAACAGGGCCGACAGGGTTGGAAGAAGTTAGCACGATGTGAAGGGCAGGGTTGCATGGGCAGGCGCAGGCAATCAATACTGTATAGCACCTCCCAATCCCGCCTGGCAAACGGCTTCCGGTTAGCTGGCCAGTTGGCAGACAGGTGCGGCCCGGCCATCCCAACTGTGCCTCGCTGCCTGCCCCAGCTGCCCCAGCTGCACATCCGACTGCCCTGCCACCGCCCCTGGCTCACCCGGCGCGCCAACGCAGCGCCTCCCGCGTGCCCGCCTGCTGCAGCGCCTGCTGCAGGCTGCCGCCACGCATCAGCCGCTGCACCAGCAGCAGCTGGTTACCCTGCGGTGCACAGGCGCGTGATGAGGCAGCATTCTCAGGCAGCTGCCATGTGCAGAACATGCGAGGTTGTGCACCGGCACCAGTCCATGCATTTGGTCAACAACCAACCAATCTTGCATCAACCGGCTAAAATGACTGTTGCCGCCTGCTGGGGCTCACCGAAACTGCTACACCGTAGAGCGGTACCAGCCGCTCGTGCAGGCAGTCCCGCAGCAGGGCGACTTCCTGCCACATGCGCTGAGACGCTGCCCCGGGAGCCAGCTCAAACACCTGAGTAGCAAGTCGGGGGGCAGGGGTTGTGGCGCCCGCAGAATGAATGCAAACAGCCCGCATCATCCGCCCCAGAATTGCCGCAGCGTGCATGCTGCAGCCAGCCCAGCATGACCGCAGCATGCACACCGCAGCATGCATACCACAGCGTGATCACAGCATGCTTGCTTGACCGACCAGCAAGATCACAGCATGCGCACCTTCACAGCCACTTCCATGCCCTGCAGCCGGCCCAGCATGACCACAGCGTGAGCGCCTTCGCCGATGACCAGCGGCAGGCCATCTGCGCCCTTGACCAGCTGTGTGCAGGACGTGCAGGGAGCGAGAATGCAGTGAGGAGCCTGGGTTGATGGCAGCAGAGGGAGCATGGCACCCTGCATACTGTGCAAGGATTCTGACACAGCCGCAAGTGCATCCCGAACAGGTGCACAGTGCCACCGAGGCTTGGCCTCCCATGGCCTTGCACTCACCTCAAGCTCTCCTGGATGAAGCCGAAGTGACTCTGTGCCCAGGCCCCACTGCCTGCTGGACAGCTGCCCTGTGCTGCCGCCGCAGCTGCCGTCCCTGCTGGTGGCCGCCAGCCGCTGGCCGCCCTCTAAGCAGTGGGCCAGCCCTGCGTGCAGCTCTGGCAGCTGCATCAGCTCGATGGCGCCGCCCCGTACTGACATTGCTCGCTGCAGCTGGCGCACCACACGTGCCCGCCGCTGCACGCTAGCCAGGGGCAGCTGCTGCCGCAAGGCGGGCGGGAACAGAGGCACTGCCTCGTCTGGCTCTTCTGCTGCATGTGAGGGCTTGCTTGGGCACTCAACTGGCTGCAAGAGTCTGCCATTTGAGCTGCCCAGCTGCCTGCCCGGTCGGTTTGGCTGCTGCCGCCAGCGGCGCTGAATCGCCTTGCTGGCAGCTGCGGTAACCGCAGCAGCCGCAACCAGCGCCGCAGTCAGCAGTAGTGCTGGCGTGTGAGACGCAGTTGCCTCGTGGCCAGCATGCGCCTGCCCAGCAGCTGTGGTAGCCCTGCTGCTGGCGTTGCTGATTGGTAAAGGTAAATCACCATCAACTGGCGGCCGCTTACTGTACACGTGCAGCTTGGGCCATGTGGAAAAGCAGGGTGGCGGGGTGGGGTCTATTCCAGTGCCCCAGATTTGCCTGCAGGAGGGAGGGCGAGTAATGCTCCCAGGTAGATTAGCACAGAGTGGCGTTACATGCCATGACATGCGCACGAAGTGCAGAGTGTACTGCACACATCGACCCATTTGCAGCTGTGCACTGGTCCACAGTGGCAGACAGCAGCACACTCACAAGCTCTGCAGTGATGGCAGGAGCGGCTGGCGGCACCAGGCGGCCGGGAGGGTGCCTTCCATAGCCGTCTCGCGCAAGTGGCTGCGATGTGCGGGCAGGCAGGAGGAAGCTGTGACTGGGCAGTCATTCGGGGCTTGTCATCCGCAGATGATGCACCTTCATACTGCCTGCGCTGCACAAAAAGCCCAACTGCCTGCACTGCACAAAGAAGCCGGGGCAGCCGATCCATGCAACCCAGAGATAAACTGCACGCGAGCACTCACAGCTCCACAATCGCCGGCCAGGGCAGCTGCTCCGGCAGAGAGCCAGTAATCTGGCTGTTTCCCGCCAAAGACAGCTTGGTGAGGCGAGCAAAGGCGCCTGGCTGAGACCAGGCGGCAGGAAAGGCCTGGCCGTGCAGCGCATTGCCTGACAAGGACAGGCTGCGGGCCTGCAAGGCAGGGCAGACGGAAACGGTCCATGAATTCATTGGGCGCGCCTGCCAGGCTGATGGCCGGGCCGAAAGCGTGCTTGGCTGTGCCGGATCACACTTGGTGCACCGCCGAAATGCTGTGTCAAAGGCACCCTGCCCAAAAAGCAGACGCTCTGTTGGGTCGAACAGCTCCACAGCACAGGCCCTGTTGGGCTGCGCGACTCACTCGTGATGCGCCGTAATCAGCAGGCACGGTGCCGCTCAGGCGGTTGCTGTCCAGCTGCAAAGCAAGCCAGCAAGGCGCTTTGGGTGAGATTAGCAATGGAATGCAGCAGCTGAACAATGGAACAATGGAATGCGGCAGTTGCAGGAACCGCGCCCACCTCGAGTGTGGTGAGAAATGGATGAGCCGAGAAGATGTGTGGTGGCAGGATGCCGCTGATGTAGTTGAAAGCCAACCGCCTGCAGGGGTGTGCACCACAGCGGCCCAGGCACACGCTGCACCTCAGCACACGACGAAGCAGCAACTCTTCTTCCCACGGCACGAGACAAGCAGGTGCAGTAGTCCAAACCCCCATGCAGCACATGAAATCAGCCCTGTGGTGTGCAGTGCGGGCACCTATCCCCTGCGCCTCACATGGTTTGCAGCGCCGGGAAGCCGCCCGCCGCCCATGCCTCTGGCAGGGTGCCGCCGATGCTCAAGCAGTTGAGCTCCAGATGCTGCAGTGCAGGGAAGCCTGAGGCCCAAGCTGCTGGCAAGCGCCGCGCCGGCTGGCCATCTGCTGTGGATGCTATCCGCCGGCACGAGTCCAGGCCAGGTGCGCCATCGCCAGCTGCATCCTCAGAGCTGAGCCAGAGCATGCGCAGGCCAGCAAACCCGCCTGCCCACTGCGGCGGCAGCGGTCCCGCCAGCGGCAGCTGTAGGACCAGCTGCCGCAGCGAGGGCAGGACGTCAGGGCGGGCCCCCCAGCTGGGTGGCAGGCTGGGCCGGAAGCCGCTTGCGTTGCCGGTCAGGCTGATTTCCAGCAGCCTCAGGGCGGGCAGGGCCCCAGGGAAAACGGCCGGCAACTGGGAGCCGCCAAACCCTCGGCTGCGCAGCTTCAGCCTGCGGCGGGCAGCAGGGGCGAACGTGGCGCGGCTGTGGTCAGTGGGCCAGTAAGGTACATGGAGGGCAATCACGTGGCAGTGCACGCAACTCTCAACAGCATTCTATAGTCTGCACCCTACACAAACACATATTGCAGCAGAAGCCAGACAGTCTGTACTGTTACTGTTCACACGCAGCCAGTCGCACTCTGTGAGGGCGGGGAAGGCGCCAGGCTGGCCCCACTCTGCGGGTATGCTGCTGCTGGACAGGTCACATGCCTCGATTTCCAGGTGCGTCAGCGCCGGCAGGCGCGCCAGACCCGGCAGCAGCATGCCTGTATTGGCAACCATGCTGCCGCCGGCCTTGTTGCCGCTGCCGCCGCTGCTGCCGCTGGTGCCCCTGCCGCTGCCACTGCTGCCGCTGCTGCTGTCTGGGGAGGTGGCACCAGCTTTATGTTCCGCCACCCGAGTCGCCGATGCCAGATCGATATTCACGACCTGCTGTTGCTCATTGCACTTCACCTGAGCCCAGAGGCAGTGGTGCAGGTCGGCCGCCGGCTGCCAGCTGTCCAGCAAGGCTGCTGATGGGCAGGGCGCCGGCTGGTGGCCTTTTGATGCCACTGCCGCAGCGCGGAACTGGCGCATGATGGCAGCTTCTGCAAGTTCAGTTGGGTTTGAGAGATCGATGTGTGCAGTTTGGCTATATTGATCAGTGCAGGAGCGCACACAAAACTGCTTAGTTTGGCATGACAGTTGGGGCGGTTGCTCCCTACGCACCTTCGGCGGCATCGGCCAGTGCAGCGACAGCCAGGGCTGGCAGAAGCGCCATGCTCAGGACGAGTAAGATGCCAGTAGGCCACCTCATGCTGGAGCGGAGTGCAGGTGTCACGACGCTCGCCTGCCGGCGGCGGCGGCTAGCGGCGGGCGCACCCGCCCGCCAGCGCCGCAACAAGGCTACCGCCAGGTCGCTGTCAACTGGCGGCCTCTCCCAATCCGGGCAAGGCGGCGGTGAGGCCTGAGCCGCCCGGAGGCTAGGGAGTGGCCGCTGCCTGGGCTGTGGGACGCTCAATTGCCGGCCATTCGGGTGGCACCTGTTGCGCACGGATGCAAGTTGGCCCTATGCACGCGGGCGTATAAGCCACGTGCGCCTGCGGCGGTGGGTGATGTGCCGCGGCAGGTGCCGCTCTGCCCCACGCACCGCCGAGCTCTGCTGAGGCACTTGAGGTGCCGCTTCATTCCATGTGCTGCATGCAGGTTTAGATTTGCAGGAACACAGCTCGGTGCAAGAACTCTAGGCGACTCGTAAAAAACAAGCGACTGTGCCGCAAGGCGGGGCAGGAGCAGAGAGGGGGGTGCGAGCCACAGCGCACGCGAGCGGCATGGCACAAGATGGGGCGGCATGAATGGCAGAAAATGGAACAGAAGAGACAGCGGGCTGGAGAGCATGCGTGAGAGGAGGTGCAGAAGGGTAGGATCAAAGTGGGCAGCAAGTCAGGGAGGGTGGCGGATGTGGCATAGGCCGAACAAGTCGGCCCCATGCGGTTAGTATGCTGCGACAGGGGGCAGCTCAGCACAGCGGAAAAGGCCATCGGGCATGCAGCAGTTTAGCCCAGTTGAGGCGACTGCCCGAAACGGGCATGCATTCGTTCAGCTAGAGTGTGCTAGTGATCTTGGGCTGGAAACGGCAGGGTGGGCATGTGAGAAATCAAAGACAATAATGTAGGCCGAGAGGACATGAGTGGCCATCTGGCAAGAGAGAATCGAGCAGTGGGTGGGAGCACGTGTGCCAAGCGCAGCGGCCGGGCGGCCAGCGTCGCAGTTTCCAGCCTTTGCATGGCCGTGCCGCGCCAGGTCAAGAGCTAGCTGCGCGTCCAGGTGGCAGCTGGTGAGCCGCTGCCGCCTCCCGGCGATTTGCTGCCGCCTCCCGGCGACAAGCTGCCTCCCGGCGACGCCCTGCCGGCGCCCGGGGACATGCTTCCTGCAGAGCCCCTTGCAAGCACGGCGGCCGCGACAGCGGCGGCCCTGGTGGTACCGGCGTGGGGGCGGTACCGTCCTCGCTCTGACAGCTCCTCCAGCTGCAGCATGAGCTGCTGGGCGGTGGGGCGCTCTGCCACCTCCAGCTGCATGCAGCGCTCAATGAGATCGGCCACCTCCTGCAGCAGCGAAAGAGGAAACTGACAAAATGAGTGAAAATGGCAAGATCATGCAGCAGGGGCTGATCAAGTCGGCGACCTCCTGCGGCAACGGAAGGGGCAGCGATGGGGCCAGTGGTGGGGCGAGCGCGGCGGAAATCAGGGCATCATCTGGCATGCGCATTGGCTTGGACCCCACATCTTGCAAGCCTGCAAACCTCCTCGCGACCGCGTCAGATCAAATCAACCCAGCCCAGCCCAGCGCCACCCAGCCCTCAGCCCACCCCACCTGTGGGCACTCCTCAGGCACGCGCGGCAGGCGCATGGAGCCGCGCTGCGGGGCCTCGCCAGTCACAATCTCCTGCGGCAGCGAATTCAGTAGTATTGGTAAGTTTATGCTTCAGTTTGCATGACAGCCACACTGTGCAGCAGGGCGCAGCGCAGGCTGCAGCAGTCCCGGCAACAGTGGTGGGCAGCCGCTGTGATGCCACAGGCAGCAGGCACAATGCAAGGCCAGCAGCCGCTCACCCAGAGGACCACGCCAAAGGAGAACAGATCCGCAGCCTTGGTGCCTGCATCAAACAGGCAAATGGGAGGCAGCTGTGTTAGATTGATGAGCAAAGCAGCGGTGCTGGAGGGCCTGCTGACCATCCCCTGCCCGACACGGACCTGCAACACCCAAATTACTGGCCCAGGATCATCCACACTTCTGGCCTAACAGCTGGCCCAACTCTCCAGCTCAGCACCACTCACATTTTCGGCCGAGGAGGACCTCGGGTGCCATCCAGGCGAAGGTTCCGACAGATCCAGCGGGGAGCTCTGACAGGTAGGTGCCGCGCTGAATGTGCGCCGCGCCAACGTCTGCGCACCAATCAGGAGTGGGCAGGGCAGGGTGCACCAGTCAGAAGCGCAAGTAACGCGCACGTGCTTTCCACGCCACATGGCGCGTAATGTGCACAGCACTTAGCATATAGCCTAGCAATGTGTGTCGCAGGGCTGCAACAGAAGCAGGGCCAGCTGCGGAAAGAAAAAAACCCCGGAGCTCTGCCGCCGCTCGCCTGCCAGCTTGGCGGTGCCGCTGCCGGTCAGCAGGACGTTGGAGCTTTTGATGTCCAAGTGGGCCACTCCCTGAAAGTTACAACAATAATTGGGGATGCGCAGCTCCTCAGATCAGGATCCGCAGGAAGTGTGGTGAACACGTGCGCAGCAGCCACAATTGCATCAAGGCAGCACAAAAGCTGGCCCGCCTCCGCACCATGCTGCACCCCCATGTTCATGCTGCAAGGTCAAGCGGCCGCAGTTGCACCGCCCACCTTGGCATGCAGGGCGTTCATGGCCCGAGAGACGTCGTAGGCGACAATGCGGCCCCGGCCGTACCTGCATTGGGCAGAGTTGAGTCGCCAGGTCAGGGGCGGCATGCACACCCCACAACATGGCTACTGCTTCGCATTGCACTGCCAGTCCTCCGGCCATGCTCGCAATGCACACCATGACGCATGCCATTGCCCGCGCCCTAGCTGCAGCCCACTACTGCCAACCCACCAGCCAAACAGGCGCTCGTTGGTGCCCTGCTTCCGGATCTGCAGCGCTGAATGGAGGTCCCGCCCCGCCGCATACTCCTGCAGGGTAGGCCAAACAGCGCAGCCGGGGTGGCAGGGTGGCATTGGTGCTCAAGCAGGAGGAAGCAGCTGGGTGTAAAGCTGCTGCTCGACTCAGCGCTGGGGACGGCAAGCTGCAGTCGCAGGCGGCGAGGGTGCGCAGCCAGCCAGCCAGCCTGCTGTCGGCAAGCCACGTCTCGCAAGTTGGGGATCCAGCGAGTCAGCTGCGCACCATGAGCAGGATGCCAATGGGGCCCGCCAGGCACACGCCGTACAGAGTGACGATGTTGGCGTGGCGCAGCTGGTGCAGCCGCTCCGCCTCCTGCACCAAATTGAATGCATGCAGTGTCGAATGTCAGCGGCCGGCGCCATGTCAAACGCAGGAATGAAGTGTTGGCATGGCACAGCTGGTGCAGCCGCTCCGCCTCCTGCAAATATTGGGGGCATGGGCAGTGCTGGATATGCGTAAGCTGCTGCACATTCCAGCAGGAAGGCCGGCATGGCATGCGGTCCATCAGGGCGCAACCCAAAGCACATGACAGTTGCAACAGCGCTGCTGCTTGCGCGCTGAGCAAGCCGACTCGGCATGTTGAGCACAGCCCACAGCCGCCTCAGCAGGCGGCCGCCACCCACCGTCACAAACAGCGACTGCACGGCGGCTGAGCGGCCCAGGTCCACCTCCTTGGCAGCTCTGCAAGGGATAGGAAGACAACACATCCATCACTCCAATGTGCACTTGCACTACATTGCAGTGCTGTGCGGTGGGCAGGATGGGCGGTTGATCCACATTGCAGCTAAATTTGAGGGCCTGCAGCAGGGCAGCACCGCCGCCAGCTGGCACTGAGCACAGCAGCACCCCGGAAAGCGGGCATTGAGCAGAGCAGAGTGGAAGCCCTGCTGCCAGCTGGCACTTACACAGTCTCCCCTCGGAAGCGGGCCTTGTACACCACGCCGCTGCACGGAAAGTCACCAGGGCGGGGCACAGCATGTACGATTAGCACGGGTGGCAAAGAGCAGCAGGCGCGTTGCACGACCACAGCGCCACGCTTGGCAAGAGCGGGGCACGCTGGGATGGCGTAAGTGCTTGCTCCTTCACTTGGCAGCACACAGATGCAAGGGCGTGCCCACCTGGCGCCACGCCCAAGCTCCTGCAGCCTGCCGTCCGGCCAGCGCTGCATTGTGGAGGGTTAGAATGGTCAGCAGTCAGAAGACACACAACTGCAAGCCTTTGCCTGCTAGGAGCACCTACAAGCGGCAAGTGAACCGTCCGCGACCTGCCGTGCCGGCAGCAGCGGCACGCCAGGGGCACATGCACACCCTCCAGGAAGTTCATGGAAATTTGGCGCTAGAAGCCAGACATAGAACAAAACGGCAGGCACCACGCACCAGGTACTCAATCTCAGAGACGTCCACCAGCCAGTCCTGCAGGCCCTGGCTCAGCGTGCCGGAAGCCAGCAGGGACTGCTCCGTGTGCAGCTCGCCACCCACCACACAGCTCTGCTCGCTGCCCTGCTGGTCCGCGTCCCACTGCGCCACGTGCGCCGCCAGCTGCAGGAAGAGAATCAGCCAGCGCAGACAGGCAGGGGGTCAGCTGAGGAGCAGAGTGGAAGAGAGTGCCAAGGCAGTGCGTATGCAAAGCAGGGGGTTTACCTGTTCAGGCGCCAGCCTCAACCTTCCACATCTTGCAAGCCGAGCATGGCCGCCCAGCTGCCCGGCCGCAGCTACTCACAACATCTCCAACCACAAACAGACCCCTGCGCCACTTGCCTCGGGCAGCAGCATGTGGGACTGTGAGCCGGAGCCATAGTCCAGGGCAGACGCGCTGCTCATGCCTGACAACATCCCAGACTGCATCGACTGCGCTCCAGAGCTGTCGTGGCTGCGCGGCGGGCTCGTCAAACCCTGCTGCTCGCCGCCGCCGAACGGCAACGGCCCAGACGGCACTGTTGTAGCACGGGCGCGCACCGTTGCAAACGGGCTTGCTGCGGCGGGGGCGCCCGTGGCCGCCACTGAACGCACGCCTGCGGGACCGCTGGGGTAAGGACCGCCCAGGGCTGCTCCGCCCGCCGGCACAACTGCTCCGCCTCCCAGCGGCGCAGAGCGCTGCGCACCACGCGCCAGTATGCTGCCGGGGCTGTCGAAGCTCACCCGTGATGATGGGTGAGAGCCGGGATAGATGCCGCTGTTGCCTCTGGACGCACCCACAAAGGAGCCGGCGCCGCTCGAGGGGCCGCTGCTGGGGAGGGCTCCGCCTGCCGCCAGGCTGTCAGGAGGGCTGGGTCCCGAGCCGCTGCTGAATGCCGGTCCACCCATGAAAGGGTTGGGGGCGGGGGCACCGCCAAACCTGGGCCCACCCGCAAATGGGCTGGCAGCGACTGGGGGCCGAGGTCCGCCCGCAAAGGGGCTGGCGGCTGGTGCAGCTCCGGGCCTGGGACCGCCCACAAATGGGCTGGCCAGCCGGGGAGGCGCTGCAGGCACGCTCGCGGGGTGGGTGACGCTGCGAATGGCGGCTGCCTGCGGCGCCCCGCCGGCGCAGTCGCTGGCTGTGCCTGTCCAGGCGCTGGCTGCCATGCTGCTGTGCGTCACGGCTGATGCCACGGTGCCTCCAGAAGGAGGGGCACTGCCGGTAGGAGGGATGCGAGCGTCGCTGTCCCCACCCAGCTTGCCGCCAGCGATCACAATGCCATCCAGCTGATCCTTCAGCTGCCCCTCTGCCACGCTGGCCCCGCTGCCCAACACGCTGCGCCGCCGCCGCTGCACGTACAGCCAGGCGCCCGCCGCGGCCGCTGCGACTGCCACGGCGGCGCCGGCCGCGATGCCTGCAATCGCGCCGGCGGAGAGGCTGCTGCTGCTGCTGCTGCTGCTGCCGCCAGCTGCGCTGCTGTTGACCGCTTCCAGCATATACAGGGCATTGGTGGGGCTCAGTCCAATTGACGAGTTGTCGATGTTCGTCTTCAGCACGGCAGTGACCTTGCCGGGCTCCTGGCCTGCAGGGCAGCACACGTGAGAGCAGGAGGTTTAAGAGGAGCTTGGCAGCCGGAAGCGGCAACGCGGTGCTGCCCCGGCAATGGCACCCAGTTGCCTGTTGGTGGAAGTATTGAAGAACTGATGCAACCCAGACTGCGCCGCACCTGGGCTGAGGATAAAGCCTGCACACTGCTCAATCTGCTGGCAGGTCTGCGCCACCTCCTGGGGCGTGCCAGCCACCACACACTCAAGCGATTGGAAGCTGCGAGTTCATAGTGGGAGGAGGGCAGGACCGCCATGGATTCAAGCTGCAACAAAGGTAGGCTGGTCGGCTGGCAAGTCGCAGCAGACCGCAGCATGCCGCAGGGTGCATTGCATGAGCCACTGCAGCCTTGCACTCCGCAGCCATGCCATGAGCCGCCAGCTCACTTTATTGAGAAGGGGCAGGTGAAGCTGCCGCCGGCGTACGCAAACTGATTGCTCCCTGCCAGCCGCTCGTAGCCAGGCAGCTCTGGTGGCAGGAACTCAAGTGGCAGCCCGCCAACAAACGGCACCGCTGCGCCCCTCTCAACCACGGCTGGTGGCTGCAGGGCGCACAGGGGCAGCGGGCCTACGTATCGGCCAGCGGCAGCAGGCACAGCAGGTTGCGTCGCCGGGACCAGCAATGTGCCGCATCGGTGCAGCCCAGCAGGTGCTGATTCTAACCCAACCCATAGCTGCACTTACAAAGCCAATGGGCAGCGCCACCGCGCTGTTGCTCAGCAGCTTGCCTGCAGGGTGTGGAGCAGTGGGCACATGTGTGACAGTGCATCCACAAGGTGCATCAATGCAAGCACAGGACCCACTCTGTGCCGAGCCAGGCAGCAGCGGCTCGGGCAAAGACATGCAACAAAAGGATCCGACCAGGCCCACTCACATTGCTGGTGCTTGAGCTCGATAGCATACGGCCCATACTGGAAGAAGCCGCCAGCCGGGCGATCGCAGTACTGGAAAAGGTGGCACTGGCTGTTGCTGCGGCACATGCGGCAGCACGCCTCCGGTGAGGCGGCTCCGTCCAGCACGGCCACCGGATTGCCAGACAGCAGCACATTATTAGCCACGATGCAGCCGTAGTACGTCTGGTTGGCGCTGCCGCCATCTGCTGCTGCACTGCCGCTTGTGGCATCCTCGGCGGCCAGCAGCACCGTCCCATCCGGCGCCATGAGCGTTGTGCTTTGCTGCGCAGGGCAGACGAGAGCGACAGCACCAGGTGTCAGGCGCAAGAATTAGCAGGCAGCAGCGGCAGCACGCGCACAAGAAACAGGGTAGAGGCATGAAGCATGAAATGTTGCTGTGCTGATGGCCATTTCAGGTACGGCGAGCTGCCGCCGCCGCAGGCAGCACACACTGACCAGCTCATTTGAATCGACCCGCGACAGCGTGTCTACTTTGGGGGACACAAACGCGCCGCTCTGCGTCAGGCCGTCGTGCACCAGCAGCGAGACTGGATCGGAGCAGCCGTCGGTCCCTGCAAGGGGCAATGGGGCCGTAAAGCAGCCTGGTTGGCATGCGGGTCGCTGGACGCTGCAGCTGGATGGTGCAGCAAGGGAGGCTGCTGCCGCGCCTGCATGACTCCATCTTGCCGACTGCGGTGGCAGGACCACCAAAGGACTGCGGCATGCGCCCAATTCACAATGCTGCATCCTGCCCCAGCAAGCGCATTGCTGCAGCCAGCGCGGCAGGGCGCACCGTTGGGGTAGTGCACAATTGCTTCGCAGCCGGGCACTCGCGTGCAAAGTATGACGGCGTCCAGCACCGAGCTGACGGCGCACTTTCCCGGAATGACAGTCTGGTTGCACTGCAGGTCCGCTCCTGGCACGCCCTGCAGACACGTGCACATTGCGGTGGCCGATGGCAAGTTGATGCGTGTGTCCACACAGCGCAGGCGGCGCTGCGTGGGGCACGGTGCTTCGTACCAACCATCATGGTGTGTCTTGATGCGCTGCCCCATCCAGCAGAGCGGCGCGGCAGCCTCACCTGCCCCGCCTGGGCGGTAAATCCCGGCAGGTCGACCAAGCGCTCACGCACGGGGAAGCCTGTAGTGATTCAGGCCAAGGGCAGCTTTTGAGCGTGCACTAGCAAGTGTCGGTGAGCAGCGCAAGGCTGCCAAGCGGCATGAGAGCAGCAGCGGTTTGCGGCGGGAGGCGCTCTCTGCCCACCTGCGGTCAGCGCCGAGGATGCGACTCCGGCTGGGGGAGTGGCCACTGTCGGCGCAACGGCGCACCCCAGCGAGAGCAGGGTGCAAGTGCCATTGCCAGCCTGCAAGCAGCAGCGGTCGGGGCAACTCAAGAGAGCGGCAACTAAGCGAGCGGCGCCAAGTGGGGGGCGCGGCCGGCGGCGCTGGGTTACCTGTACGCTACCGCCCACGAAGTTGAAGAGATCGCAGCCTTCCGCTTGGTCGTGGCAGAGCTGTGCACAGGCCTCTGCAGAGGACGCGGTCGTGTTGCGCAGCGGCTTTCCGCCGAACTGCACTCCGGGCGCAAAAACTGCCACCTGGTCCTGTGCAAGCTGCCGGTAAAAGATGTTGTCGGGCACCAGGCTGCTCAGGGCGCAGCTTGGGCCCGCCAGGGCTGCTAGCAGCAGCAGCAGGAGCTGCAGCCGCAGGAGAGTCATGGCGCGGGCATGGTGATGCGAGGTGAGCGCAGCGGGGCGGCACCCGTGCATAAGCGCACCGACGGTGCTGTGCTGTGAGCCCGCCGGACGTGCCTGTGGGGGAGCCACCCCCGCCCCAAATCAAGTGCTCCCGATGCCCATCCTCGCTGCCCACATCTATCAACAAGCTCTAAACGCCTCTTTAATCCCGGCTGCGTGCCAAAAGCGTCAGCCTGGCAGAAGAACCCAACGGCGGAAATCGTGGCTCCTCGCCGCGGTCTCGCCGGGGATCCCACCAAAGGCCCCTTTTGCACAATACCACATGCCCATTCAGGCTGCCAGGTGCTGGGCCCAGGATCTCTAATGGCACGTTGGGATGAATAGAACCTGGCCAGGCCTGCCGCTTTTCCGCCACGCCACCTTGACTGACCCCACTTGCCATGCGCTTAGGGGTCAACAGCCAGGGGACGGGCTCGGCAGCTGTGGCCATCGGAGGGGCATGTGCAATAGTCCCCAGCAGAGCGGGCCACCGCATTGCATGCCTCCCAGTGGCCCAGCCATCTGCCGCGCTGCAGGGCCCGCACAGTTGGCATGAGCGAGTGGGGGCAGGCGACGGCTTGCCGTCCTGAGCGTCCTGCCGAGCAGCCACAGGATGGGAGGGGCAGGTTTTGTGGGGCGTTGCAAGCTCAGCGTGGCCTGTAGCCCAGCCATGGTGGACAGTGGGTTGCAGCTGTTGAGCACGCACGTCCACATGCATGCGCTCGGCGATGGCATGCTGGCAACGGCGGCGCTGCGCAGCGGGCTCGGCGCTGCCGCCCATGGGCTCGAATTGGCAAGTGCTAGGCTCTCGCGAGATCGCTGGAGCTCGACACATCCGCTTGGCCAGCTGCCTGCCCCTCTTGGGCTCTGTGCCGGCGATGGCGGCGCCCAAAGCGATGGTGCTCCCCTCCGAGGAGTACTCCGGTGCATTCCAGGTAAGCGATCGACGTGCGCCACTGATCTAAGCGTGCCGCTGCACCAGCGCCTCAGGTCGGCTACCGCCGACCGCCTGCCGCCGCCGCCACTGCTCCGCCGCCTGCAGGCGGTGTTTTCGCACCTAGACGAGGAGTATGTGGTCGAGCCATTGGGTTCTGAAGAAGAAGCCGCACTCGTATGCGATGCGCTGACCAGTGAGCGGAATTAGGGGCCTGCAGAGCAGGGCACAAGCCATGGGGTGCTGGCCCAATTGCTACTGGTTCACCGCAGGCTGGTGCAACTGGCTGCGTCCATGGGGGCCCTGGCCAACTCAGCCACTCTCACCTCGTGCTCCTAATGTGTATTGCAGTCAAAGAGGCCATGGACCAGGGGGGAGACATGCCCCATCTGCAGCTGCGGAGCATGCTGGGGCCGCCGCGGTGCGCTGGGCAGCGATGTTGTGGCACGGGGCAGCTGCACGTGTGGGTGTTCAATCAGGCGCATGCACGAGCGAGGTGCAGAGTTGGGTCTGTGCAGCCGATGCATCCGCTCGCCAGGCTGGCCATCCCCTGCTTAATGTGGCCCCCATTCCTGCCTGCTTTGTGCGCAGGCTTGAGCTGATAGGCCCTAGGTCCAGCGATGCTGCAGCAAATGCCAGTTTTGATGACATTGTTGAGCAGCTGAATGACTGCGCCATCGAGGCCGCAGGTCAGTGCTTCATTCAACTTGCACATAGCAGGGAATTTTGCACCGTAGCTTCTATATCATTTGCAGTTGGTGTGCCTGCTGAACACTCGCGAGTGCTGAGCTGACCAGGAACTGCCACCTGCCCTGCCCTCGGCCCCTGGTGCAGGGGAGGAGCAGCCGGAGCCGGCCGGGCAGGGCTTGGTGCTGGCTACCCTAACCTTGGAGCACACTGCAGCTGTGCAGCTGCTGCTAGCAGCAGCAACCTCGCTGGCATTAGCAGACGGGACACTGGACATTGCAGTGCACAGCGCGTTGGAGTATGCAGCGCACAGCCGTTCTGCGCTGGTCGCGCTGCTGCTGGCAGCGCTGCCCGACCCACGTGCGGCGGTCGAGGCGCTGCCTGTGGGCTTGTTCTACCAAGCAGCAGAGAGTGACAATGCTGAGCTGTTGCAGCAGCTGCTGGAGGTTGCGCCCAGCATTGCCACAGCGGTGAACATCTGCTTCACGCCGACGATTTGGGCAGCCCAGCATGGCTGCTCGCAGGCGCTGGCAGCCCTGGTTGACTTCTGCCCAGGGGCTGCATCGGCAGTCAACGAGTACGGGCAGCACGCGCTGCATGCAGCGGCCATGGCTGGCAGCGTGCCGTGCATTGAAATCCTTCTGGCTGCCGCTCCCAAGCTGGCAGCTGCGGCCGACGAAAACGGCTGGACAGCAGCCTTTGTTGCAGCCAAGTACGGCCACCCGGCTGCTTTGGAAGCGCTGCTGCGCCACGCCCCGCAAACTGTGTCAGCTGTGAGCCAGCATGGCACGACATGCATGATTGCGGCTGCTGCTGCCGGCCATGTAGCAGTGGTGCAGCGCCTGCTGGCTATAGCGCCTCACACTGCCCTGGTGGGCGATGCCCGCGGCTTTCAGCCGGCACATTCAGCTGCGCAGCATGGTCGCAGCGAAGTGCTGCGCCTTTTGCTGGACACCGCACCAGCCTGCGCCCTGGCACGCAATGAAGGCGGCTGGCTGCCTGCACACGTGGCTGCCATGCAGGGCCAGGTACCTGCACTGTCCCTGCTGCTTGCAGCTGCACCTGAGGCTGCCAACATCCGCACTCACGACGGCCATCTGCCGATTGACACGGCGGTTGAGCTTATATTGGAGCCAGCTAAGCAGCCCGCCACTGTGTGCGCTCTGCTGCCGTACGGCGACGCGCGCGCTGTGCTGCGTGCGCTGAGGAGCGACGGACAGTCGCTGGCGCCCCTCTTTGCCGATTTCGTGCTGGCCCGCCTTCCGCTGAGCCCCACCATCTGGGGGCTATTCCCTCCGCAGTGCCCCGGCCTGGGCCGGGTGCTATCGGCGGCGCTGGAGCACTCTACTGAGCAGGCTGCCAGCCTGGTGCGCCACCTGCCCGCAGCTGACCGGCTGCGCCTGCACACGGCAGCGCTGTGCTTGGCCCGCGCCCAGCGGCGCCTGTGCACCCACCTTCCCCAGCCGGTGCTGTGGAAAGTGCTGAGCATGTTTGAGGCCTGAGTGCACGCAGCGATTCAATGCGTGGTTTCAATCGTGCGGACCCTGCAACTCGTTTTGTTTTTGCTCGCATGCCTGCGCTCCGCACGCTCTAGCTCCTGTGCCATGCCTGCAAGCCAGCTCTCAGCCACGCCTGACCTGTGCATGCGTCTCCCCCTGCCTGCTCCAGTTCTACCTTTTTGTATGCATGTAACCTGAATCATCTCACAGCTTCCTTTCAGTACGGAGCAGCGCCTCAACAGCCGGAAAAACTGGGTTTCGGGCCCAAGTCCGGCGGCAGAGGCGGCGGCACCACAGCGTGCACGTCGCCGGCGCCCTGAAGGCTTTGGTGCTGCCGCGAAACGCCAGCGGCACCCTTTACAAGTCTCGCTAGCTCGATTTGCAGCTACTGCGGCCCGAGGAGAGCGCTGAACACGCGCCTGGCGGCGGTCAGCGCCGGCGGGAGCGAGGGCAGGATGCGGTAGCCCGGCCGGCCGGGATGCAGAGAGCACTGCTGCTCGTGGCGCTGTGCGTGGTGCACCTTGCTGCCCTGCCCGCAGAGGGCAAGCTTGAGCCCCAGGTGCGCGCTCTGTCGCCTCCCGCACCCCCGGCAGCTTGAAAAGTAAGCATTGTTGCTGTTGATGTCAAAGCGACCGGAATCGGCTTGCGCTCTTGCCGCCGATGGGCTGCCGCCGCCGCCGCCGCCCGACAGGGGAAACACTGCACCCCACTGCACCCTGCTGTTTCCCCCTTGCAGTCACTGCTGGGCCGCAGGAGCTTGGCGCACAGCGGCCGAGGAATCAGGGCTCTGAGCGGCGACGAGGCATGCAGGAGCGCGCTCAGCCAGGCATTCACCCTGTGCCGCTCAAGCCAAGGGGATGCACCAGGCGCAGCATGCTGTCCTGCGCTCAAGGCGGCGGGCGGCGACTGCTTGCGTCAGGCCGAAGCAGCAGCTGCTGGTAGTGCAGCAGCGCAGCAGGCCTTGTGAGTAGCGGCGGGCTGCTCTGAGAGATGTGAAAGGGCTGGGTGCCGCTGCAGGGCTTCTTTATTTTGCCTGCATTCTGTGCCACTTTTGTAGGCTCAGGGCGCCTGTGCTGATGCACGTCTGCACTTGCGCTGCTGCCTCCACGTTGCAGGTCTGCCCTTCTAGACCAGTGCGGCGCTAGCAGCAGCAGCAGCAGCAGCAGCAAAGCAGACACCCCGGCGGGCCAGCTGCCTGAGGGCCGGGTGGAGCTGTCGTGGAGTGTGGATGCCGAAGCGGCGCCCTGCTTCAACTATCTGCCCGGACCGGACAGCAACTGGACCCTGGACACCACGAGTGGGCCCTGGGGTGAGTACAGCAGCGGTCAGGGTGGCTTGTGACCTGCCAATTATGTCGGTGCTGCCCGGTCAGGCCAGAGAAGGGGATGCCACTGGATGCCATGCATGAGAGGCATGCTGTACAACTGCTGCTAGCACGTGACAGGCAGTTGAGAGGCAGAGGCTGAGATGCTGCTTGGCTGCCTTGCTGCTGTGCAGGTGCGGCTGGCGATGCCACACCTGCAGCCGGAGATGTGGAGGTGAGGAAGGGCGGACCGTGGTCAGGGTAGTACGCTGGCTGACCAGCTGCTGCCTGTAGCTGAGGCTGGTTTTGTGGCTGAGGCTGCCATAGTCACGCGGCATGAGCATGCACGTGCTGTGGCAGTGTCCAGTTGGCCCCCCAAGCTGCAATGCCACTCGTCCTGCTGCAGAGAGCTAGCGAACTGTTGTGCTCAAATGCCCAAGACGGTGGGCAGGAGCTGCTGCAGGCCCTTACTGCAGGTGCGTTCCGGCCTTTATGCACTGATCTGACCCATCGCCCTGGCTGGTTGCTTGCTGCGGCAGCAGCTGGCTCGCCTTAAAATTGAGTGTGAACCAAGCAGGGGCTGAGCAGTGTGCACCACGTGTACCATGACGCAGGTGGCGATGCGGCACAGGCGGCGGTGGCTGCCGCCCTCGACAGCTGCGCCAACTCGTCCACTGCTCTCAACGACGCGTTTTACGAGCTGGGGCAGGCGGATGAGCTGCAAGACCCTGCAGCTGTGTTGAAGTGAGTGTGGATGCACCGGCAGCGGGTATACACAGGTTCTAAGGAAAGTTCTAAAGAAAAGTTCTTGCCTGTTGATGGGTAGGCAGGCTGAGCAGGCGGACTGTGCAGTCGGGTATGGCGCGGCATCATAGGCAGGCAGCCAGCCTGTGCCCAACGCCATGCCCAATTCCCGGAACGCAGGTATGTGGAGGCATTTGGGGATGCTGCAGAGGCGGTTGGTGCTGGTGCCTGCGTCACTGTGGTAGTGCTGGACGCATCAGGCAACCTGCTTGCCAGCCGAAAAGTGCACACCAGCATCCGCAAGCCGGCGCCCAGCCCTGGCAACAGCGCCGCCAGCAACAGCAGCACTGCTGGCGGCAGCGGCGGCAACGGCACCGTCAGCAGCAGCAGTGTCGATGCAGCGGTTTCGCAGGAGTGCCAGCAGGCCTTCCTGCCTGCACTGCGAGCCTGCAATGGCAGCGCGGCAGACCTGGGGCCGGACAGCGGCTGCTGCGCTGCTGTGGAGGGCGTGGGACAGGACTGCCTGGGCCTGCTAGCCAACGAACTGCAGGGCAACCAGACCAGGCTGGCTGAGCTGTGAGCTGGGTGTGCAGAGCAGTTGAGAGGTGTTGAGCTGGCTGCATTGCCGGGCAAGCGCTGCATCGGGGGCAGCTGCTGTTGGTGGCCATGCGGCCTCACATGCGTGCAGGAGCTGCTAGCTGTGCGCACGCCTAGCCGGCATGCACGGAGTCTGAACTTTCAGATATGCACCTCGCAAACTTCACGACCTTTTGCCTGCAGGGAGCGCATCTTAGACGAGTGCGGCATTGCCAGCAACTGGACGGCTGGTGACACTCCAGAGCCTCCCTCTGGCCCAGCCCCAGCCCCCAGCCTGGGCAGCGCTGGCGGCAATGGCACCAGCAGTAATGGCAGCAGCGGTGGAGGCGTAGAGGATGTCACGCTGCCTCCTCTGAACAGCAGCCAACCCAGCAGCAGCAGCACCGGGGCCAGCAACAGCACGCTGGCGGATGGCCGCATAGCGCTGTTCCTGTCGATAGCGCTGGGGCCAGTGCCCTGCTACAACTACACGCCTGGAGCGGAGCGCAACTGGACTGCCGACCCTTCCCGGGGGCTTTGGAGTGAGTGGCGGTAGAGAGGCAGCTCAGTTCAGTGCAGGCTTCGTGTGCAGTGTTGCGCAGTGTTGCATGTGCAGCGACATGGGATGCATGCACGTGCACGCGCACGCTGCGCCGGCCTACTTTGTTTGACCTGCCCGCCCGCATCCCCCTGTCGATCTGTGCAGAGGGCACTGGCAGCGCAGTTCCGCCGGAAGACATTGTGGATGTGAGTGAGCAGTGGGAGTAGGCTCAGACTGGTACTTGTCTGTGTGGCTCGTTCTCTGCATGCATGCGGGGGCTGCCACACCCTCCTGCGCATCACAGCTTTGCCGCTGAGCTGCGCGCCTGCTTGTCTGCAAACCCCAGCAGCCTGTCATTTTGCACAACTCTTGCACAACTCTGCCATGCCCCCTATACTGCAGGAGCTGAGCAACGAGTTGTGCGGCAGCCCGGAGAGCGGCGCCGCTGCCCTGCTGTCGGCATTTGAGGCGGGCGGGGCGCAGGCTCAGGCCGCGGTCGCCATCATGCTCGGCAAAGGCAGCTGCTTGAAGCCGGCAGCCATCAATGCAGCTTTGAGCGCCTTTGGAGACTCGCCAGAGCTGAACGACCCTGAGCTGGTGATGAGGTGAGGGGCCAGGAGGGAGCGGAAGATTGCAGGGGTGTTGAGAGATTACTGGGCAGCAGGGCAAACACGCAAGGGACAAGGGGAGGGAAGCTTGGCATGCGGCAGGACGCCCGGGGTTGCAATAGCCCCAAGCACGCTTTCCTCTCGCTCCGCCTCCCTTGTTGCAGGTATGTGAATGCGCTGGTGGCCGCATCTGATGACATCGGCGCCGGTGTGTGCGTCAGCGTCGCATCCATAGATCGAGAGACCGGCAGTGTCTTGGACTTTCGAGAAGCACACGTCAGCAGCAGCAGCAGCAGCAGCGATAGCAGCGGCGCCAATGGCGCCGCAGGCAGCAGCAATGGTGGCGACAGCAGCAGCGGCGGCAATTTCACAGCACCAGGCTCGGACGATGGCGCTGTGGATGTCGCAGCTGGCGGCAATGGCACGCTTCCGGAGCTGCCAGCTGGCAAGGTGCTCACTGCTTGGTCGGTAGGGCCTTCTGGCCAGTGTGCGGCCTACAACGCAAGCAGCGGGGAGTGGCACAACATTGCGGCGTTCCCCTTTGGTAGGTGCAAACGAGAATGGTGCAGCAAGCGCTTGTGCGCCTGCCTGGACTGGTTGCAATTTGGTCGCACCCAGTTGTTGTCCGTGCCAAGCATCCAAGTCCTCGACTGATCAAAGGCTGCCTGGCCACTCGTTGCTGTGCAGGCGGCAGCGGGGACAGCGTGCCGCGGAGAGACGATTACCAGGTGTGTGATGGTTGGTGTTTGTGGCTGTTTGGCCTACAGCTAGCCTGCTGCTGCCTGGCCCTCCGTGTGCATTGCTAGCCACGTCAGCCGGGACAGCATGTGGCGGCCGCAACCCAACGAAACACCACACGATGCCCTGCCTGCCTCTCATCGCTTTTCCTGCCCTTGCCTCCAACCACCCCACCTGCCATTGCAGTCGTTCGGAGAGCAGCTGTGCCAGGACGCAACTCAGGCCGCTGACAAACTAGTGGAGGCCATGGCGGCTGGCGGCGAGGAGGCTCGCATTGCGGTAGCAGCTCTCCTGTCCTACAGCTGCCCAGGCGGCCCGCCGCAGATGCAGGCCACGTTTGATGCCTTCACAAACGCCACGGAGCTGCAGGAGCCGGAGACAGCGCTCAGGTGGGTTTAGGTGGAGTGTTGATTGACTGATGCGGGATAGATTGATGGCTGGCAAGGGCAGGTATGGTGGGTGCAAATGCAGTGGGTGAGCGGCCGGGTGGACGCACTGCAGGTTGGGTGGGAGGCTTGCTATGATGAGCAGCTCTGGAACCACTCCGGTTGCAGAGCGGAGCCCTGCTGCCTCCATGCCTGCCGCAGGTACATCGCGGCGTTTGTTGAGGCTGCAGACGACGTGGGCGGAGGCGCCTGCGTGTCACTAGTCGTCACAAGCGAGAGTGGCACCGTGCTGGCGGCGTACAGGGTGCACTCAAACGGCCCTGCTGGGGGCGCTCTGGTGGAAGAGCCTGAGCAGCAGGACAGCGGCAGCAGCGGCATCGGCAATAGCGGCGAGAGCAACAGCGGCAGCAGCAGCGGGTCTAGCGGCCAGGATGGAGCAAAGGAAGGGCTGGATTGGATCTACTCGTTCCATGCGGCCTCGCGGCCGGCGGAACAATAAGCCTGCCTGTTGCTGACCAGCGTTGCAGCTGCCGCCACCACCTTCGATCAATTCTGACGTCAAATGAATAGCAGTATGTGTGATATAGCTTGCAAAAGCAGGCAACTGGCTCAGCCGAGGATGCCAGCTGCCTGCAGCTGGCCGAGTTTGCGGCAGGCTGGCGCCGGGCGGGCTGGCATGAGTGGCAGGTTCGTCTGATGCATACCATCCAGCTCTCACGCCCAACACGCGCCTTCTCGCTCCAAACCGCGCCCCACACTGCACGCTCACACGCTGAACCAAACCCGCTACCATGCCACCAGCGGCTCGCAGCGCGTCGCTGGAGGCGCTGCCCGACCCGCTGCTGGGCAGGATCTTCGCCGCCGCCGGGCAGGAGGCCGGGTTGAGCGCTGGTGGTTGGGTTGAGGTCCGCCGCCGCCGCTTGCCGTCGCCGCCGCGCTCAACCCACCTCTGCTCATTTGCCCGTCTCGAGCAGGCGGCCATCACGCTGGTCAGCCGCCGCTGGCACCGCGTGTTTTACTCGGAGCCAGACCTCTGGCGTTCCCTGGAGCTGACTGCCGAGTCGCTGGACGCGGCATATGCAGAGGGCAAGGCACGGCAGTGGTTTGCAGCCAGGGCCAACCTGCTGCGCCGCGTTGGCCGCTTTGTACAGCACCTGAGCCACAGTGAGGCTCTAGAGGACTTTGATGATGACATGCTTGAAGTTGACGATTCAGACGAGGGTCAGCAAGTCAAGTTGCAGCAGCTGGCGGCCGCGAGCGGCAGCCAGTGGCGGCTGGGCAGCAGCGTGCTGGCGCACCTCAGCCCCGCCGCCCTGCAGTCGCTTTCCCTGGAGTGGCCCACTCTGGTAGCTGCCGCGGCAGCAGCGCTGGCGCGTTTGAGCAGCCAGACGCAGCTGCAGATTGATTGCGGTGACCAGCAGCCGCGCTATCTGCTGGCCTCCCTTGCCAGCGTGCCCCAGCTGCAGTGCCTGGAGCTTCGCTCCGATGTCAGCCTCCCCGAGGGGCTGCCCACAGAACTGCAGCCCTTGACTCAGCTGACATCCCTCACCTGCGAAAGCGACGGCAGCCTGCCAGAGCTGAGCGTCTTGTGGCCGCTGACCCGGCTGCGGAATCTGAAGTGGCAGGAGGAGCGCGAGGATGGTGTGCGGCACGCAGACGTGCAACAGCTACTTGCGCGGCGGCCGCACCTGGAGACCTGGAGCTTGTTTAGTGCCTTGATTTGGGGAGGAGGCATGCAGGTGCGCCAGTGTTGGGTGGGGTTGCCAGGCATGGTACGGACCTTGCTGTCCTGGCGGTCCTGGCATGGCTTATTTCAGGCTGTGGACATGCGCGTACGTGAGTGCGGCGGTTGATGCAAGCATTGGGCGGCTAGCAGCTTACGCAATCGGACTGCAAGGGCTGGCTTGGCCCTTCACCCTGGCTGTGAGCTCTGAGCTGCCTGCTGCTCCGCTACCCCACCTCTGTGCACAGATTGGCGGCGCTTTGCTGGAGCGTTGCGCTGTCGAGGGCTGCAACCGGGCGGATGGCGCGGCGGAAGTGCTGGAACTAGCGAGAATACGTCAGCTGCCCAGCCTGCGGCAGCTGGTGGCGGCAGCACTGCCGGCGGGCACGCAGCCCAGCCAGCTGTGCAGCCTGCGTATCTTGCACAGCCCCCTGCCGCTGCATGCGGTGCTCAGCTGCCCCTTCTTGGGGCACCTTACCGGCCTTCAGCTGAGGCACAGTAGCTTGTCGGATGAGGGCGAACTCACTGGGGTTGAGGCGCTGCTGCAGCAGGCGCCCCGGCTGCAGAGCCTGACCCTGCTGGGCTGTCTGCGGCGGCCGCCCCTGCCACCTGCGCTGATACGCCTGACCGGCTTGCAGCACTTGAGGCTGGGTTACAGTGCCTTACCCGAGCTGCCGTGGGGCCCTTACCTGTCACGTGAGTGGGATGGGTGCTGCAGCGGTGTAGGATGAGGACCCTGCCGGGGAGGGCTCGCTGAGCTGCCGGTTGCAGGTGCTGTTGGGTTCAGTGTCTGGTGGCCCCCCTTTGCAAGCCTGCCTGCCTGCTGAGGCGCAGTGCACCACCATGCAGTTCGCTTCACTTGTGGGAGTAATTCGTTCGTCAACCCAGTCCCTGCATGCAGGCCTGCTGACGCTTGAACTTGTCAGAACCAGTTTCAGCCGCGTGCCGCCCGCACTCTCCACCGCCACCAGCCTGAGGGAGCTGTCGCTGACGGACAACCCCCAGCTGGTGCTCAGCATCGAAGACGTTCAAAGCGTGCTGATGCGCTTGCCGCGCTTGCAACACCTCTACCTGGATGTGGAGCGCACACAAGAGCACGTATCGGCGCTGCTAGCGCACGCCATGCCGCAGCTGCAGATCCATGATGGGCATGCCCCCTGGGATTGACCGGACTGCATTGGGTTTCTTTACGCTCGCTTCTGCATCAGAACACATGTAAATAATCATGCAACATCGGGAAGGCTGTGAAATGCTGTGGCGACTAGGAGGTCGGCCTCCGGTACCATCCCATGAAGCGGGCGGCAGCGGGGCGCTGCGGTGGGCCAGTGCCAGGGCCTTGCGCAGCTACGAGCGAGAGGGTGTGATTACCTGCTCATTTGTGCAATCAATCAGAGCTTCCAGCGGCTATGGCGACGGTCTCTGTGGCGCTCGCGAGCCCGGTCAGCGCCGGCGCGGCGCGCAGCTCTCGATCACCTTGCAAGCAGCAGGCCGCAGCAATTCCGGCGTTTGCGTCCCGCAAGCGGCTGCAGCGGCTGCAGCGCCATGGCGTTCGCGCTGGTGCGTGCGCGCGCGGGCCGGTAGAGCGCATAAGAGAAAGCGGCGGGATGCCTGCCGTCGGGTGTGAGGCCTCAAGGCTCACCCGTGTGGTTCGACTGCCGCCGCCGCTGCTGTCGCCGCCGCCGCTCTAATCGGACCGCACGCCCTCCTTCCTACCCGCAGCTGCTGCTTCCACAGCCGGCTCGTTTGCGGAGCCACCCAGCGCCACTGTGCCCATCAGCCGCCAGCTGCCAGAGGCGGACGAGCGCTTCGGGGTGCGGAGCGCAGCTCGGGTGCTGGCTGGTCGAGTGGCGCATGTAGTGCATGCTTTGCCACGGCAGCCTGGCCGCCATGCGTCAATGCTTGCGCGGTGGTGGCCAGCCGCACTGCAGCTGCATATGCAAGCTCTGTTTGCTGCTTCAGGCGACAGCCTTGCATGTTTTCCGTGGCATTACAGGGGCTGAAGGTGCTGGTTGCGGGCGCCACCGGCGGCGTGGGCAAGGCGGTGGTGCAGCAGCTGGCGGCGCAGGTGCGGGCGGGTGTGCACGGGCAGCGGTTCCGTGGCATGGCGTTGCCCACGCCAGACGTGCAAGGGGACTGCATCTTGACCTGACGTGTGACGCATGGGGTGCATTGCCTTCCTGCCGTCTTCAAGTGCTGCATCATTGCCCCCTTGCTGCTGCTACCTGGGGCTTTGCTGTTGACCCATGCATGCAGCCCAGCCACCTTGCCACTAGTGAATGCCCCTTGCACAGGGCGTTATGGGGCGAGGCTCAAACCAGGCAGTGCCCAACTGCGCTGCACGCGCCATCTGCAAAAACTGTGGCCCTGCCTGCTACGTGCTCTCTGCGCAGGGGCATCCCCGTGTGTGCGCTGGTGCGTGACGGCAGCACATGGACTGCTGCAACCGCCTTCCAGAGAGCGCACGTCTTCCTGCCCACTCCTCTTCCGCAGGGCATCCCGGTGCGTGCGCTGGTGCGCGACGGCGTCAAGGCGGCAGGCATGCTGCCGGCGGCAGGGCAGGGCGGCGGCGTGGAAATCGTTGAGGGCGACGTGTGAGTATCCTTGGGGGTGCAGCTCTGGTTATTTGTGGCTTTGCTCAGGCTTTGGAACGGCATGACCAGCAGGGCGGCGGCGGTGTTGAGGGCGATGTGTGAGTTGCCCAAGTCGGTCATCTGACAGGGCTGCTGTATGTGTTTGGACGCCGTCGTGCACGACTTGCAGTGCTAAGTGCATGGTCGCTGCCTGATAGATACGTGGTGGTCAGAGAATGCAGTCGCTGCATGCTGTACAGGCGTGCCATGGATCCGCGCCTAATCCACTTGAATCGCATGCCCATTCCTTGCGGATACAGCTACAAGTTCACAACGGTGGCGAAGGCGCTGCAGGGCTGGTGAGCACTGCTGGTGAAGTGCATGGGTCGAAACCCTGCTGGGCGGGTTGCAGCTGCTGGTCCGGCTGCTGTTATGCCATTGCGCTGCAGCTGCTTGGCACACTGCATATTGTGCGCCTGCTTATGGAAGCGGACGCTGCTTGGTGAAGCAAGTTACTGGTGGGTACTGCCGCCTGCTCCCAACTTGCGCTGCACATTCTTCCCTGCCTGCACACCCCACAGCAACGCCGTCATCTGCGCCACCGGCCCAACTGACCGGCTGAACCCGCTGGGGCCGTTCACCGTGGACTGCGAGGGGACTAAGAACCTTGTTGCGGCAGCGCAGCAGCAGGTGAGTTTTTGTCTTGCTTCTCATCTGTATTGTTGGCTGAGGGTTGACTGCGAGGGCACCAAGAACCTGGTGGCAGCGGCGCAGCAGCAGGTGGGGCGGGGAGGCTGCCCGGAGGGGATGTGATGGGTGGCTGGGTGTGGGCTGGGATGGGAGGCAAAGCAGCTGGTGGCGGCGGCGCAGCAGCAGGTGCGGATCGTGTAGAAGAAGTGTAGTGTGCGCTGGGGACCCATGCTGCTGGCTGAACGACTGCGCCAGCGCAGGGAGCTTAATGGCGGCACAGCAGGGCGCTCAGATGCTCCGCCTGCCAGCTGCAAGCAACTCTCGAACTGTCCAACTGGTAAACACTGCACTCTGTCTGCCCATGTCCCACAGGGTGTGAAGAAGTTTGTGCACGTCACCTCCATCGGCTGCGACGACCCGCTCTTCCCCCTCAACGCCTACTGGGTGAGTTAGCGAGTTGGAAGCAGCAACGTGAGGTGGCTATGTGAAAGTGCTGTGATGCGATGAGGCTGCTTGAACTACATTTCCCCTCAACGTGGCACTTGCTCCGCCTTTGGGAACCTGTCCTCACCGCAGGGTGTGCTGTTCTGGAAGAAGCAGGGCGAACTGGCACCGGCAGGACTTGCTAGCGACCACTGATTGTTTCCACACTGGCCGTGATTTCGATCAATCCATTCCTCACCGCAGGGCGTGCTGTTCTGGAAGAAGCAGGGCGAGGTGGCGCTGCAGCGCTCCGGCATCGACTACACCATCGTGCGCCCCGGTGGGTTTCCCGGCTGCTGTGGTTTCCACAGGTTGGGTGGTCCTAGCGGGCATGATAACCGTATTTGCGCTGCCCCGGTGCTCCGTTCCATGCTTGTAAATGCGCACACACGGTACCAATTGCTGATCAACCGTTGGCACTCCGCTTTGTCATGGATGGCTTTGTCATGGATGGGTGGCCCACTGCTGCGTCGCCCGCCGCTCCATGGCTCCCTGCCGCTACAGGATGCCTGCTGAACGAGCCTCGCTCCGGGCAAAGCAGAAGGCTGCACTGATATTATGCGCACGCACGCTTTCTCACGCACGCTCAACCCATCAGCTCGGTTCTTCGACTGCGCTGTCTCTGGCTGCTTGTTCTTGCCTTGCAGGCGGCCTTTTGAACGAGCCTCGCTCCGGGCAGAAGGTCGGCCATGTTGTGATGGAGGGGCCTGATGCCTTTGGCCTGCCGCCCCGCAAGCGGCCCGGTGAGCCCCCTGTTTATCTGCTGCTGTGCTGCCGATGTAGATAAGGGTGGTTGGTGGTACAGAGCGGGCAGGCCTGATGGCTTTGGCCTTCCGCCTCGCAAGCGGCCTGGTGAGCTACCTATTTCTCCGCTGCTGTGCTAAGGCTGGTTGTAGGGGCACAGGGTGGCTGAGCAGCACAGACTAGACGGGCCTGATGCCTTTGGCCTGCCGCCCCGCAAGCGGCCTGGTGAGCAATGACTCATGTGGTTCTGTGTGCATTTGGTTTGATGTGTGATCTGCCAGTGCAGCAGAAAGTGTTGCGGCAGCATATAATTGCATGTGAAGTGGCGGTCGCCTGCAGTGGTGTTTTACCAGCGCATGTGCCGCGCACCGGCATGGTGTGCATGGCCGCTGCTCTCCATCCAGCAAGCAACCTTTGCGGTGCTGCTGCCCGTCCCGCAGGCTCCATTTTGCGGACACAGGCGGCTGAAGCATGCATGTGTTTTTGGTGTCTTCCCACTTGGCTCTCATGTCTTCCCCTGTGTGCCTCTTCCCCCCACCTTGCAGGCTCCATCCTGCGGACCCAGGTGGCGGAGGTGTGTGTGGCGGCTCTGGTGGAGCCCTCGGCCAGCGGCAAGGTGAGCTGATGTGATGCATCCATTCCTGCCCCACTTGAAACATCTTCATACTCGACTGCAGCTGGTGCCCTCTCAGCCACAATGCAGACGCCCATGTTGCCTTTCGTGGCCGCACGCATCAGTTTTCCCAAGGCTATCTTGCCTTTTCCATGCAGGTGGTGGAGATCATTGCCGAGGAGAACGCACCCGCCCGCCCCCTCACCGAGCTCTTTGCCTCAGTGTGAAGCAAAACCAATGTGGCGCCACCTGCCACCAAGGCGCCTTGTGCAGCTGGAGTAGTTGCTAGCAGCTGAGTGGGCAACATGACCCCTCACAGAGCTGTTTGACTCGGTGTGAGGCGGCTTTCAACTGACCAAGGCAGCAGCAGCTTGCCTCTGTCCATGCTTAGCAGCGGAGATGGACAGCTGCTGCCTCCATGCGAGGGGACTCAACATCCGTTACAGCAGCGTTGGGCGTGTCCCGGAGCAGGGCGCCATTGCTGCG